>JAEAMF010000232.1_pt1 | contig 89057 bp, 76 predicted proteins | sample 8958721 | NCBI WGS metagenome assembly JAEAMF01 (sample SAMN16933255, study PRJNA681124) | bioreactor sludge metagenome | isolation source: anaerobic bioreactor treating anionic surfactant - SDBS | place: India: Bengaluru | collected 2019-02-28
GGCGCACCCGGGGGCCCCGGGGGCCCCGGGGGGGGCCGGCGTGGGCGGGGGGGGCCCCGGGGGTCACCGGCCCGCTGGGACCACCCCGATGTGGGGGGGGGGGGGGGCCGGGCTGGGGCCGCCCCCGCCGCGAACCTCAGAAGCTGTACTTGGCGCTGAACGCGTAGTAGTCGCGGTCGGCCAGCGGGCGCTTGTCCAGATCGGCGCTGCCCAGGAAACCGTTGTAGGCGATCCCCAGTTCGAGGTTGTTGAGGTACTTGCCGTTGAGGCCGACGCTCACGCGCTTGTCGCCCTCGCCGACCAGGCTGCCGAAGGCACCCGCCACCGCGGCGGTGCCGCTGGCCTGATGGGCGAAGGAGATCGGCATGTTCAGGTCCCAGCCGTCGATGACGTTGTTCCACGACGGGGTCATCAGCAGCTGGTAGGCCCAGGCGTTGCGGTCGTAGGTGAGTTCATCGGAGCGGGTGCCGGCGAACTCGAAGGCATCGACGTCGTTGACGTGCAGGTAGGCGAGCTCGGCGATGAAGGTGGTCTGGTCCGACAGCGGCATCGGGCCGGTGAGGTAGATCGCCGAGAGCTGGCCCTGGGTGGCGTCGGCGCGGGTGGCGGACGGGCCGATCAGCGAATCGACCAGCACCGGGACGCCCTCCTTGTAGCTGATCTCGCCGGCCAGGTTGACGTCGCCCAGGCGGGTCGAGAAGCTCGCCCCGCTCAGCTTGATGTCGTCGAAGTACACCACGCTGTACGAGGTCGGGAAGCCGCCGTCGAAGTTCAGCGCCACGTTGGGGTTCTTGTCGTGGTAACGCAGGTAGTAGAGGCTCGCCTCGCTCTCGGCACCGAGGTCGAAGCGGGCGCTCACCCCCCACTGGCCGCTGTCGCGCGGCTCGTCGTCCGCGCCCTTGGGAATCGTGAAGCCTGGCGCTGCGTAGATGAACTGGGCGCCCGGGCCGATCATGTCGGCGTAGGAGAAGTAGCTGCCAACCGGGTCCAGTTCGGTGCGCTTGTACTCGTACTGGTAGTAGGCCGCCAGGCCGAAGTCCGGGTTGAGCTGCCACTGGGCGAACAGCTGACCGACCGGCAGCAGGATGTCCTTCACCTCGGTGGCCGGCACGTTGGCCTTGGTGGCATCCGCTGGCGACTGGGCGCCGGCGATGTTGGGGAAGAACAGGCTCTCCCCCCACTGCACCACCTGGCGACCGGCGCGCAGGTTGAGCATCGACTGCTCGCCGGTCTGCAGGCTGCCGTACAGATAGGCGTCGAGGAGGCGGCTGCGGCTGCCGGCGCGGTTCTTGGCCTGCGAGCTGAAGTGGTCGTGCGCGCCGCTCTTGTTGACGGTCTCCGGGGAATCGTTGTCGTTGGCGTGGAAGTACACGTCGTCGTAGAAGGTGCTGGCGCGCACGAAGCCGCCGTAGTTGCGGTACTTCAGGTCGAGTTCGCCGAGCAGCGCCACCCGGTTGTTGATCATCGCCCCGCCCTTGAAGTTGCGGTTGCCGTCGTCGGAGTTGACCGTGGTCGGCAGGCCGCTCTCCGGGTCGATCGGCCCGTCCACCAGGGCCCGGGCCGGATCGTGCTGCCGCCAGGCCGCGGCATAGGAAAGGTTGACCACGTAGTCGGCGCTGACTTCGTCGCCCAGCTCGAAAGAGCCGGCCGCTACCGGCGCGCCGAGGGGCAGCAGCCAGGCGCCGAGCAGCCATGGTCCCAGCCGGCCATTCACCATCGCCCTATCTGCAAAATGCTTCATCATCTGTCTCCTGATTGCCTGCCGCGCGGAGCTTCTTTTGCTCGATCAGGGCGCAGCAGGTCGCAGCGACGACGGCATGCCATCGTCGCCGAGCCCGTGTGGGAAGTTGGGGAAATCCCGATTCGCCGAATCCGCTCAGCGGCCCGCCTGGCGCAGCATGTCGGTGGTGTACATGAAGGGCTTCAGCCGGTCGCCGTTGAGCCGCGGCGCCGCGCCCTCGTTGGTCAGGCGGTCGGCGAGGTAGGCCCCGGACATCAGGTCGTGGTAGACCGTGACCCCGGCGTGGAACACCCGGGCGTCGTAGGCGTAGAAGGTGTTCATGAAGTTGGTGCGCCACAGCTGGCCGCGCGCGTCGTAGTTGTCGGCCATCACCGCCTGCCAGCTGTCCTCCTCGATGTACAGCACGCGCTTGGCGTAGCGGTGGCGATAGCCTTCCTTGAGGGTGGCTTCCAGCACCCAGACGCGGTGCGGCTCGTAGCGCATGAAGCGCGGGTCGATGCTGCCGGCCTTGAGCAGGTCGGCATACTTCACGTCCGTGCCTTCCAGCCGGTAGCCGTTGTAGGGGATGTACAGCTCGCGCTTGCCGACCAGCTTCCAGTCGTAGCGCTCCGGGGAGCCGTTGAACAGGCGGTCGTCGTCGATGGTGCGGAAGCCGCCCACGCCCAGCGGCATGTCGAAGCCGAAGCCGGGGGACTGGCGCACGCGGCGGGCGCCGGGGTTGTACTGCCAGCTGGTCTGCGGGTTGGTCAGCTCGTTGAAGTAGGTATAGGTCATCGACGCCTCGCCCTTCTGGCGCTCGGGCTTGAGCACGGTTGCCCGCGAGTAGGCGAACACCCCCGTGGTCGGCTGGCCGAGATCCTCCGGACCGCCGGTCTTGTCGAGGATCTCGTAGCGCATCTGCCCCCAGGCCGCCTTGCCGTCCGGATAGACCACCGCCTGGTCGTACACCGCATCCTCCTCGAGGACGTAGGCCGGCAGCAGCATGTTGCGCAGCAGTTCGTCGCCGTTCTGCGGGATCGGGAACGGCGTGCCGCCCTTGAGGGCCTTCACCCCCATGTTGCCGTCCTCCAGCTCGGCAACGAGGGCGTTCTTGCGGGTGATGTCGCAGCGAATGTCGTCGAGGCGGAAATCACGGTGGCTGGGGTAGACGGGGATGGCGAAGGTCTGCGGATACTTGCGCAGCAGCGCCTTCTGGCCGTCGGACAGGCGCTGCTCGTACTGCGCCATGTTCTGCGCGGTGATGGTGTACAGCGGCTGCTCGGAAGCGTAGGGATCGGGGTGGCGCGCCCCCACGCCAGCGAACTTCACGCCGGGCGGGGTGCCCAGCCATTGGCCGGCGAAGGCCGGGATGGAGCCGTCGGCGTTGGCGGCCTGCTCGGCACCGAAGCAGGTCAGCTCGTTGCCGAGTTTCTGTGCCTCATCGCCGGGGACCTTGGCCCAGCTACCCTGGGCGATCAGCATCAGCAGTGCTGCCAGCGGCAGGCTGCTACGAAACGGGATATTCATGGCTTTCCTCTTGTTCTTGTTGTGCACCAGGCCGCTCCCGACGGGGAGCGGTCCGTTCGTCATCGCTTCCAGCGGCACGCCGCTCAGGCGTGCTCGTGGCGCTTGACCTTGGTTTCGGTGGTGATGAAGGTGGCGCCGGTCGCGCAGGCGTAGGCGTGCACGTAGGCCTCGGCGTCCAGGCAGACCTCCGGCGCCAGCAGGCCCTGGCCGCACACCTGGCCGTCCAGCCAGGCCTCGATGGCCAGGCGCGCGCAGGTCGGGGTCGGGTCGGAGGTGCTGTCCGCGGTCTCCTCGACCGGCAGATCGAGGTGCTGCTCCAGCACCGAGCGGACTTCGGCGCCATCGCGCTCACCGATCACCTCCACGCGGAAGACGACGGCCCAGGGCTCGGCGGAGAGATCGACGGTCATGCTCTTGCCGCCGGCCTCACTGGTCAGGTGGTGGGTGAGGAACTTCAGCGGCGAGATGCCCAGCCCCTCGATCACCTCGGGGCTGCCCAGTCCCAGGTCGATCAGCTTGCGCCAGATTTCCGAGCCGGCTTCGGGGAAAAAGCCGATGCGGTTGGTCACCTGCTCCAGGCCCTTGACGAAGTGCGGCAGGGTGACGGTTTCGCCATGGCCGATGAAGAACGACGGGTAGGCCTTGAACGGCGCGGAATACGGCACTTCGAGGCGACCGCCCCAGCCCGGCATCTTGCGGTACTCGCCGTCGACGAACTGCACCACCTCGCCGGCGGTGATATGCATCATGTGGTCGACCACCGCGGGCGACAGCAGGCCCGGCAGGAACGGCACGGCGGTGGCCAGGTGGATCTCGCGCACCTTGTCGAGACGGTCGGCGAGCAGGCGGGCCATGACGTTGGTCAGCCCCGGCGTCGAGCCGCAACCGATGATCAGGCGGATCCCAGCGGCCAGCGCGCGCTGCTGCCAGGACGGATCGAGGAACAGCTGTTCGGCCACGTCGTGGTCGTCGTTGATGTCGATGTAGTCGACTCGCGCGCGCAGCGCGGCCTCGATGACCGGCACGGCGCTGCGGTAGAACGGCCCCACGGCGTTGAACACCAGATCGACGCCGTCGAACAGCTCGTCCAGACAGGCGGGGTCGAGCACATCGGCACGCACGCCGCGCACCCGCGGGCCCAGCTCGGCGGCGAGCTTCTCGGCAACGGCGAGATCGAGGTCGCCGACCACGCACTCCAGCTCGGGGTGGCGCGGGACCAGCTGCCGCGCCACGTTGGCGCCCACGTTGCCGCATCCCAATAGCAAGACTTTCATGCTTGTTTCCTTCTTTTTCTGGTTGTCGTTCTTCTGCAAGGCATTCGCTGCGCGGGCACGGCCCGCTCAGACGAGGTTGAACTTGTCGGCCCAGCGCGCCGCCGGGATCAGCACGCGGCGGATCTTGGTTTCGAACAGGCCGGGGAACTGCACGGCCCTGGGGGTTTCCAGCGGCAGCAGGCAGTTGGCCAGGCGGCCGGCGACCAGCGACTCGGCCAGGTTGACGCCCAGCATCGGGCCGAGGACGTTGCCCCAGGAGCCGAAGTTGTTCAGCGCCAGCACACCGTCGGCGACCTGGTACAACTTCGGGTAGCAGGCGTCGTAGACCGAGGACGAATTGGCGGTCATGCCGGTCCAGTAGGACTCCAGCTCGATGGGCGTATCGCCCAGCTGCGGGTAGGTGCGCCGCAGGTAGCGCAGGAAGTAGGCGAAATGATCCACCGCCCGTTGCGCGCGGCCGGCGGCCGGAATGGTCGCCGTGATCAGGCGGTTGCGCCCGTCGATGACCAAGGGATACAGGCCGGCCGGATACTGCATGAGGGCGACCCGCGCCGGGTTGATGATCTCCAGCGCCGCCTGGGGCAGCGGCCGGGTCGCCAGGCCGCAGGCCACCAGCGGGAACTGGGTGCGCGCCAGCTCCGGGAAGAAGGCATTGCCGACGTGGCCGTTGGTGCACAGCACCACCTGCTGGGTGCGCACGCTGCCGACGGCGGTGCGCACGCGCCAGGACGAGCCGCTGCGCTCGCAGCCCACCACGCTGGAGTTGCCGTACACCCTGGCGCCCAAGCGGGCGGCGGCGGCGATCATGCCGTTGGTGAACAGGAACGGGTTGATCCGTCCGCCTTCGCGCCAGTGGATGCCGTAGCTGTAGGCGTCGGTGCCGAGCAGCTCCTTGAGGCGCACCGCGCCGACCACATCCAGGTCGTAGCCCAGGGCCTTCCACTTCTTCACCTTGGCGTCGAGCGCAGCGTGCCGGCGGCTGGCTGCATCGACCATGCCGGACTGGGCCGCATCGGCTTGCAGGCCATGCTTGCGGCACAGCTCGAAGACCACGTTGCGGTGCTCGATGAAGTAGTCGGTGAAGCGCTTTCCGCCGTCGGCATGGGCATGTAGCGGCTCGAACGAGCCCAGATAGGGCTGCACATGCCCGGCGTTGCGCCCGGAGGCGCCACTGCCCGGCTGGTCGGCCTCCAGCACCACCACGCGAACACCGCATTCGGCCAGACGCAGGGCCAGCGAAGCGCCGGCCAGCCCGGCGCCGACCACCACCACATCCGCCTCGATGTCCCGATCCAGGGCCGGGTAGGCCGGGATTTCCCCTGGCAGCGGCCAGCCGCTGAAGCGAATGGGCACTACCCCTGCTTCATAGGCATCCGCTACCGGAAAGACGGGAACCTGTCCCGCCACTGCATGCCGAAACCCTCGCCAACTCACTGCCGCCTCCTCGAATTCACTGCGCAGCACACGCTGCGGACTGCTCGGGGCGCGACGGGATCGCACCGCCACTGCCTGTCGCAGCGGTTTCGATCCTATTGAGGAGGGGAAGCGGCGCTCCAGTACCAGCTGGTACTGCCGAGGGAAATCGGCCGCTGGGTAGACTCCGGGCCGGGCTTCCCGACCCATCACCTGAGAGATCGAGCATGGCGCGTATGCAACAGACGGCAGTGGCGCTGGACGGCGCAGCGCTAGCGGAGGCTGCCGAGGAGCGCCTCGCGCCCCAGGCAGCGGCGGCGGCCCTGCCCGACCAGCGTCAGGGCTGGCGCGTGGTCGTTGGCCTGGCGGTGGTGCTGTGCGTGATCTTCGGCACCACCATCAGCGCCCTTGGCCTGTTCACCCTGCCGATCACCGCGGACCTGCACTGCAGCCACGAACAGGCCGCGCGCATGGCCACCGCTTTCATGCTCAGCATGACCCTGAGCATGCCGCTGGCCGGCTGGCTGCTCGACCGCCTCGCACCGCGCCCGGTGATGACCGCCGGCAGCGTGCTCGCCGCGCTGGGCTACCTGCTCGCCGCCGGCAGCCCCGACATCGACCGCCTCACCCTCGCCCTGGCACTGGCCGGCATCGGCGTCGGCGCCTCGACCTACGTGCCGGCCATGACCCTGGCCTCGCGCTGGATGGCCCCCGCCCGGCAGGGCCTGGCCTTCGGCATCCTGCTCGCCGGGGCGGCCATCGGCGGGGTGATCTTTCCCAACCTGCTCACCCGGCTGATCGGCGAACTCGGCTGGCGCAGCGTCATGCAGCTCGTCGCCGGCCTGATCCTGCTGGTCTGCGTGCCCCTGCTGCTGTGGCTGGCGCGCCTGCCCGGAGCGCCGGCGGCGGCCAGCTCCCACGCGACGGCGGCGCTTCCCGGCCACGCCATCGGCCAGGTGCTGCGCATGCCGCGCTACTGGCTGTGGATCGCCATGCAGCTGCTGCTGACCATGAGCGGCGTGGGCATCTACATCTCGCTGGTTTCCTGCCTGGTAGCGGCCGGCTACTCGGCGCAGGCCGCCTCCGGCTGGTACGCCGGGGTGGGTGCCGCCTCGCTGGCGGGCAATTTCCTGTTCGGCGCGCTGAGCCAGCGCTTGAGCGCCAGGACCATCCTGCTGTGCGGCAACGCCATCGGCGTCGCCGGCCTCCTCTGCCTGCTGCTCGCCCAGCACCCGGCCTGGGGCCTGGCGGCGCTCGCGGTGTTCACCCTGAGCTGGGGCACCACCTTCAACCTGGTCAACCAGCTCGCCCCGCTGCTGCTGGTGGACGCCGTGGGCCAACGCAACTTCGGCAGCCTGCTCGGCATCGGCAACCTGCTCGGCGGGCTCGGCGCGGCGTTCGGCCCGGCAGCCGTCGGCTACCTGGTCGACGCCACCGGCAGCTACGCCCCTGCCCTGCTGCTCTGCGCGGCCCTGGCGGCCGCGGCCAGCGTGCCGATTGCTCTGCAGCAACGGCACCGAGTCGCCTAGTGCGCCGGTCAACGCAGCAGGGCGAAGCTCTTGAACAGGATCCGCACCAGGTCGGTCTGCCCCTTGATGCCCAGCTTGGCGTAGATGTTCTTCGAGTAGTTGCGCGCGGCGGTCACCGCGATGCCCATCTGCCCGGCGGCTTCGCTGATGGTCTGGCCGCAGGCCAGCAGCGCGGCCAGTCGGGCTTCCTGACGGGTCAGATCCAGCAGTTGGGCGATCAGTTCCGCTGCGGAACCGCCCGAGACCTGCTGCATGGCCAGGTTCTCGGTCAGCTCCGAAAGGTAGATGATCACGCTCGGCACATGCCGGCCCTGGAAGTAGGCGAGCAACGGCGCCGGCGTCACCAGCATGCCCAGCAGCACGCCATCCAGGGCCTGCACGCGCACCAGCTCACCACGGTAGGGGCCGCCGTCGTTCTGTGCCCTGGCCGCGATGGCATTGGCGACCGCCTTCTCCAGCGCCCGCTGGACCGCGCGGTCCTGCAACTGCAGGCGGCCGTGGCTGAGCTCGATGCCCTGGTGCTTGTCGATGATGGCCCGGGCGGCCCGGTTCACGCAGAGCAGTTGAGCATCGCCATCGAGCAGCAGGCAGCCGAGGACCAGATGATCCAGGCAGCCTTCGTAGATCGACTTTTCCGCCTCCTGGCGCTTGAGCCGGGCGTAGAGGCCGAGGGCGCGGGTCAGGTGGGGCAACAGCGCCCGGATCAGCTCCAGGTCGCCGGCTGCAAACGGCCGCTGCGGATCGGACCGCCCGCGGATCACGTCGATCCAGCAGCGCATGCCGCCGGGCTCGGCAAAGCAGGTCCGCAGGCAGCTGGCGAGATTGATGAATTCCATGTGCGCGGCGCACTCGGCCTCCACGTCCTCGGGGCCGAAGACGACCACACCGCCTGGATCAAGCGACTTCGGGTTGACCACCTCGATGTGCGCGAAGCGCTCGCGGTAGAGCCGTTCCGCCAGCAGCCAGTCGGTGTCGTCGCCCTCCTCGACCGCCATCACCTGGATATCGGTCAGCCGGTCCTCGGCGTGCAGCAGGGTGACCGTGACGTTGATCGCCTCCAGCACCTGGCGCAGGCGCTCGGCCAGCGCGGCCCAGGGCCTGGCCTCGTTCAGCCCTTCATAGACCAGTTCGATCAGCTCGGGCAGCATGGCGCCGCCGTCCGGCGACGGCGCGGGTGGGCGTTTCAGGACAGCGGTAGCCTGCATGGAATCACCTCGTGGCGGGCAACGCCCTCCCCGGGATGGCGGAAAGATGTGGCCCCGGCGCGCGGCCGCCCGGGAGGACGGCTCATGGCTGCGGATTCAACCGCTGTGTCGGGGGAGCGGCATCGTCCGCTGGGACTAAGCCGGCCTGGCAGGATGAAGACTGGTTTGCAGGGGAGTCCTGCGGGCCCCGGGACACCGCAGGAGCTTGCCGTCAGCACCGAGCGGGCGAGGGATAGCCGGCCAGGAACGCCGCCACGAAGTTCTCCAGCGCCGCGTCCGGCAACCGGTTGATGCCGGCGGCACGCTGGCGGCCGCCGCCGCTGGGGTAACGGCGGCAGAAGGCATCCGCCGACAGCGTCGCGTCGGCGGGCACCCGCAGACTGAACTGCCAGTCGCCGTCACTACGTGGCGCGAGCAGGCCGAGCGCCCGTTGCGGATCGCCGGCCGCCAACTGGTTGGCCAGCACCCCGCTGACCCGCCGCGCCCAGGGCGCGGCAGGCAGGCGGTAGAGTCGGGCCCCCGGCCCCTCACGCCAGGGGCGCAGTGCGGCGGCCTCGGCGATGTCGGCCGCATGGCCCTCGCGCAGGCGCTGGAAGCTTGGGCTGTCACGCACGAAGTCGAGCGGATCCTGGTACGGCAACAGCTCCGCCGCCAGTTCCAGCGGGTCGAAATGCAGGTCGTCCAGCCGCTCGCCGTAGGCGTTGTAGTTGAGCAGCAGGCCCAGCTCGGCGAGCAACTCGGTGTCGCCCTCGCCCAGCCCGTGGCGCAGGGCCAGCGCCCGCGCCGGTCCCGGCATGCCGTCGCCGAAGGCCGCCGCCACCGCCCAGCGGTGGAAGCGGCCTTCGAGGAAGCGGTCCACCAGCAGGCTGGTGCAGACCTGCGCGGCGGTGTCGATGAACGACGCGAACGCCGGGTGCTCCGGCAGTTCGCCGGCGAAGTGGTGGTCGAAGTAGCGCACCCGGACCCCGCCGGCGAGCAGCCGCGCCACCTCGGCGCGGTTGCTGTCGTGGGCGATGTCCAGCACGGTGACCCGCTCGCCCGGCCCGGCCTGCACCCGCTGCAGCAGGGCGATGTCGCGCTTCACCCCGCTGACCAGGCGCACCGCCGCATCCAGCTCGCCGGCCAGGCGCAGCTGCTGCAGGGCGCACAGCCCGTCGGCGTCGCCATTGAAGGCGCAATGATCCAGCATGTTCGCCTCCTCAGCGCACCTTGTCGTTCAGCAACATGTGGTTTTCCCCTTTTCTTGTTGTCGGGAGTGGAAAATCAGTGGGCCAGGTGACGGGCGCGATAGGCGCCGTAGTCCTGCTCCAGGCGCTCCTCGTCCAGGCCGAAGGCTGCCGCGTCGTACTGGTGGGCCGCGCGCTTGTCGCGACCGTTCGCGGCCAGCCAGGCCTCCATCGCCGCGCGGGTAGCCGGCGCCAGCTCCAGGCCGGCGAAGCGGTAGATGCGCTCCACCACCGCCAGCGGGGCGCTCACGGTGTCCTCGAACTGCACGTCGAGGAAGGCCGCGGCGGGCATCCGTTCGCGGACCGCCATGCTGTGGCGCAGGGCGCGGGCCATGCGGCTGTTCCACTGCTCGCCGACCTGGGCCGGATCGGCCTGGTCGCTGTACATCTGCCAGAGGGTATGGACGAAGCTGGCCAGCGACGGAATGGTCTTGCCCGGGTCGCGGTGGGTGAGAATCACCTGCGCGCGGGGGAACACCTGCAGCAGCAGCTCCAGGGTGTGCAGGTGCTGCGGGCTCTTCAGCAGCCAGCGGCGGCCCGGCACGATCCCGCGGCGGGCCTGCTGCCACTGCAGGAACTGCAGCATCTTCTTCAGGTAGACGTAGACCTGGCTCTGGTCCTGCTGGTCGAGCCAGGCGGTGTAGTCCGGCACGTTGACGTAGGAGTCCATGGCGCAGAGGAACGAGTGCTCCATGAGCATGAACTCCTCGTCCGGCTGCTCGGCGTCCAGCGGATGGATGGCGAGGATCTGCGGCACGAATTCGATCATCGCCGCCACCTCGCCCCGCGCCCGGCCGATGCGCTGCTCCGGCTGCTCCAGGCTTTCCCCGGGCAGCGGCGCCGGGTAGCGGGTCTCCCACCACTGCGCCTTGCTGAACTGCGGGTCCACCGCCAGCAGGCGCTGCAGCAGGGTGGTGCCGGTGCGCGGCAGGCCGACGATCACCAGCGGGTCGTCGACGGGCTGCGCGAGGATCTCCGGGTAGCGCTTGCAGTAGTCCTCGATCACCAGGCGGTTGGCCAGCTGCGACACCAGCTTCTCGCGCAGCAGGGCCGCGCCCTGGGACGACAGGCGGGCCTGGCTGTGCAGCGCCGGCTCCAGCACGCGCAGGGCCTGGCGGAAATCGCCGGGGCCGAAGTCGTCCAGCCCGCCGGCGCGGGCGCTGGCCTCGGCCAGCAGGCTGTCCGGGGCGAAGGAAACGGAATGGCTCATTGCAGCTCCTTGAGGTGGTCGAGCTTGACAACGCGGGTAGTGGGATGGACCGGCTGCACGGCGCCGACCCAGCGCAGGCAGTAGGTGCCGTTGGCATGGCCGGCGGTTTCCAGCCAGTTCGGCAGGCCGGGATCGCGGTGGCTGAGCACCAGGCGCACGCCGCCACGGCCGTCGAGTTGCGCCGAATGCTTGTTCAGGCAGATGCGGTGGTAGCGGTAGTCCAGCGACTCCATCCAGTAGTTGTTGATCTGCAGATTCCAGAAGTCGCAGTCGGGCACCTGATCCACTTCGATCAGCAACGCCTCGTCGTCGGCCAGACTCCAGTAGCCGTGGTAGTAGAAGATGTTCGGATCGCCGCCCACCGCCTGGCACAGCGCCTGGTCGGCCGGCGGCAACTGGTTCGGATGCGCCTGGTAGCCCTCGGCCCAGTCGGCGAACAGCCGCGCGGTGTTCTCGACGAAGCTGGCGACCCGGCCCAGGCTCTGCTGCAGGCGCTCGGCACTCAGCGGCTCCGGCTGTTGCCGGCTGTCCAGCCGTTCGATGCGCAGCTGGGCGGGCTGCTCGACGCCCCGGTCGAGGAAGGTCTGGCGCACGACCAGCGCGTTGCTCTCGGGCTCCAGACGCAGCCAGTTGCCGCTGGCCGGCGGCTGCTGGCTGAGGATCAGCTCGAAGCTGCCGTCGGCCTCCAGCTGCAGCCTGCTGGCGTCGATGAAGCCGGTCTGGATCATCTTGCCGTCGCTTTCGTAGCCACCCTTCTGGGTACCGAAGCTGAGGTAGGCGACACTGCCGCGCCGGCCACTGACCCGGTACTGGTGCTCGCCGTTGAGGCGGGCGTACTGGTACAGGTTGTCCGGGTTGTCGGCGCCGATCTTGGCCGTCTCGTGGGACGGCGAGAAGAAGCCGGGGAAGTCCGGGTCGGCGAACTCCAGGTGCATCTCCAGGGCGATGCGCAGCAAGCGGGTGAGGTAGCGGTAGCCCTCGGCGCGGTTGTGCGGGTCGCTGGGCGCCTCGGCCCGCAGTATCTGCTCGCCGGCCCGCTTGAGCTGGTCGCAGAAATCGCTCCAGACCTGTCCGCTGCACACCTGCCGTTCGATCTCGTCTATCGCCATGTCGGTCTCCTCTGGTCCGGCGCAGGGCGCGCCGCTGTCGTCACCTTAGGGAGGCCGCCGGCAGCGATTCTTCGTCTGGGCGGACTAAAAAGTGCGCAGCCGCAAGCCCTGCTGTCGAGGGCAGGAAAAGTTCGTCTGACCAGACGAAGAAGCGCCAGCGGCAGCTTCCCTACCGTGGAAAAAAGCCGGCCCGCAACCCGCGGAGCCGGCCCCTCCCACGGAGACGAGCGATGCTGACTCACCTGCAACGCCTGGAGGCCGAAAGCGTCCAGATCATCCGCGAAGTGGTCGCCGAGTGTGAAAACCCGGTGATGCTCTACTCCATCGGCAAGGACAGCGCGGTCATGCTGCACCTGGCGATGAAGGCCTTCGCCCCGGGCAAACCGCCCTTCCCCCTGCTCCACGTGGACACCACCTGGAAGTTCCGCGAGATGATCGCCTTCCGCGACCAGACCGCCGAGCGCCTGGGCCTGGAGCTGCTGGTGCACGTCAACCCCGAAGGCGTGGAGCGCGGCATCAACCCCTTCGAGCACGGCTCGGCCCTGCACACCGACGTCTGGAAGACCCAGGGCCTCAAGCAGGCGCTGGACCACCACGGCTTCGACGCCGCGTTCGGCGGCGCGCGGCGCGACGAGGAAAAGTCGCGCGCCAAGGAGCGGGTGTTCTCGATCCGCTCCGCGCAGCACCGCTGGGACCCCAAGCAGCAGCGCCCGGAGCTGTGGCACCTGTACAACACGCGCAAACGCAAGGGCGAGAGCCTGCGGGTGTTCCCGCTGTCCAACTGGACCGAGCTGGACATCTGGCAATACATCTACCTGGAACGCATCCCCATCGTCCCCCTCTACCTCGCCGCCGAGCGCCCGGTGGTGCGCCGCGACGGCACGCTGATCATGGTCGACGACGAGCGCCTGCCGCTGCTGCCGGGCGAGACGCCCGAGCTGCGCAAGGTGCGCTTCCGCACCCTGGGCTGCTACCCGCTGACCGGCGCCATCGACAGCGAGGCCGACAGCCTCGAAGCGATCATCCAGGAGATGCTGGTGAGCCGTACCTCGGAACGCCAGGGTCGGCTGATCGACAGCGATTCGGCCGGTTCCATGGAGAAGAAGAAGCAAGAGGGGTACTTCTGATGAACGCGATTACCAGCCTGGACCAGTACCTGCAGCAGCAACAGCACAAGGATCTGCTGCGCTTCATCACCTGTGGCAGCGTCGACGACGGCAAGAGCACCCTGATCGGCCGCCTGCTGTACGAAACCAAGGTGCTCTTCGAGGACCAGCTCGGCCAGCTCGAAGTCGACTCGAAGAAGCTCGGCACCCAGGGCGGCGAACTGGACTTCGCCCTGCTGGTGGACGGCCTGGCCGCCGAGCGCGAGCAGGGCATCACCATCGATGTCGCCTACCGCTTCTTCGCCACCGACAAGCGCAAGTTCATCGTCGCCGACACCCCCGGCCACGAGCAGTACACCCGCAACATGGTCACCGGCGCCTCCACCGCCGACCTCGCGGTGATCCTCATCGACGCCCGCCAGGGCCTGCTGGCGCAGACCCGCCGGCACAGCTTCCTGGTGTCGCTGCTGGGCATCCGCCAGGTGCTGGTGGCGGTGAACAAGATGGACCTGATGGACTACTCGGAGGCGGTGTTCCGCGACATCGAGGCCGAGTACCGGGCCTTCGCCGACCAGCTCGGGCTGACCGACGTGCAGTGCATCCCGCTCTCGGCGCTCAGGGGCGACAACCTCATGGAGCGCAGCGACAGCATGCCCTGGTACCGAGGCCCGAGCCTGCTGGAGCACCTGGAAAGCGTGCCGGTCGACGACCGCCGCGCCAGCCAGGCACCGTTCCGCCTGCCGGTGCAGTGGGTCAACCGGCCCAACCTCGACTTCCGCGGCTATGCCGGCAACGTCGCCGCCGGCAGCATCCGCGTCGGCGATCCGATCCGCGTCCTGCCATCGGGCCGGCAGAGCCGGGTCGGCGGCATCCTCGGCCTGGCCGGCGAACAGCAGGAGGCTGCCTGCGGCCAGGCGGTGACCCTGACCCTGGAAGACGAGATCGACATCAGCCGCGGCGACGTGATCGCCCTGGCCGATGCGCCGCCGGCGGTGGCCGACCAGTTCGAGGCCACCCTGGTGTGGATGGGCGAGGAACCGCTGCTGCCCGGGCGCCCCTACCTGATGAAGATCGGCTGCCGCACCCTGGGCATGAGCTGCGCCACCCTCAAGCACAAGGTCAACGTCAACAGCCTGGAGCACCTGGCGGCCAAGACCCTGGAGCTGAACGAGATCGGCGTCGGCAACCTCAGCCTCGATCTGCCGATCCCCTTCGACGCCTACGCGGACAACCGCGATACCGGCGGCTTCATCGTCATCGACCGGCTGAGCAACCAGACCGTCGGCGCCGGCATGCTGCACTTCGCCCTGCGCCGGGCGCAGAACGTGCACTGGCAGGCCATCGACGTCGACGGCGCCGCCCGCGCCGCGCTGAAGGGCCAGACACCGCGCATGCTGTGGTTCACCGGCCTGTCCGGGGCCGGCAAGTCGACCATCGCCAACCTGGTCGAACGCAAGCTGCACGCCCTCGGCCGGCACACCTACCTGCTCGACGGCGACAACGTGCGCCACGGCCTGAACCGCGACCTGGGCTTCAGCGAAGTCGACCGGGTGGAGAACATCCGCCGGGTGGCCGAGGTGGGCCGGCTGATGCTCGACGCCGGGCTGATCACCCTGGTCTCGTTCATCTCGCCGTTCCGCGCCGAGCGCGAACTGGCGCGCAGCCTGGCCGGCGACGGCGCCTTCCTGGAGATATTCGTCGACACGCCGCTGGCCCTGGCCGAGCAGCGCGATCCCAAGGGTCTGTACCAGAAGGCCAGGCGCGGCGAGCTGAAGAACTTCACCGGCATCGACTCGCCCTACGAGCCGCCGCTGGCGCCCGACCTGCGCATCGACACCAGCGGCGAATCGGCCGAGGCCGCCGCCGAGCGCATCGTCGCGTACCTGCTGGCGCAGTGAGGCGCCCTTCGCCCGGGGCCGCCAGCCGGTCCCGGGCGGCTGCAGATCACTTCCAAACCTATCAACTGAGTGCCCAACAGGAGCGAGTCATGGCCAAGGCCGAAAACATCGTCACCTCGATCACCGTGGAAATCGACGCCCCCGCACGCGTGGTCTGGGAAGTGCTCACCGATCTGGACAACTACCACGAGTGGAACAGCTTCTGCCCGAGCATTCAGTGCGGCCTGCAGATCGGCGATCCGGTGCTGATGCAGGTACGTGCCCCCGGTAGCGACGAGACCTTCCCGGTCCACGAATACCTGGTGGCTTGCGACCCCGAACAGCTGTTGTCCTGGGAGCAGCGCCCCGTCCCGGAAAACATGGACGCCGCCCGCCGCGACCAGTACATCACTGCCATCGACGTCAACCGCTGCAGCTATTTCACCACCGATATTTTCCTGGGCCTGAACCAGGACGCCATCATGCGCGAACACGGTGCCTGGGTGAAAAAAGGCTTCGACCAGATGGCCCTGGACCTGAAACGGCGCGCCGAAGCACTGCACGCCAGCCGTACCTGAGCGGCCCATTCCCCACCACGACAATAAGAAAGAAGGTAATTGCCATGTTGCTCAAAGATAAAGTTGTCATCATTTCCGGTATCGGTCCCGGCCTGGGCATCAAGCTGGCCGTGCGCGCCGCCGAATACCAGGCCAAGGCCGTGGTGCTGGCCGCCCGCACCCCGGCCAAGCTGGATCAGGCCGAACAGGCCATCCGCGACGCGGGCTACGACACCCCGGTCCTCAAGGTCCCCACCGACATTGCCGATGTCGAACAGTGCCAGAAGCTCGCCGACCTGACGGTCGAACACTTCGGCCGGATCGACGCGCTGATCAATTCCGCCTACGCCCATGGCGCCTGGGGCAGCTCCTCCGCGTCGTCCATGGACGACTGGCGCCAGGCCATGGACGTCAACCTGTTCGGCACCATGCAGATGACCCAGGCCGTGCTGCCGCAGATGAAGCAGCAGCGCTCGGGCAGCATCGTCATGATCAACACCATGGCCACCCGCATCCCCAACCAGCTGGAATCCGGCTATGCCGTCTCCAAGGGCGCGTTGAAGACCGCCGTGCAGTACCTGGCGCAGGATCTCGGCCCGTTCGGCATCCGGGTCAACTCCACCTTCATGGGCTGGATGTGGGGCGCACCGGTGATCGGCTACTTCGAGAGCGAAGCCAAGCGCCTGGGCGTCACCATGGAGTCGCTGGTCGACCAGATCGCCCAGCAGATTCCGCTGCGCAAGATTCCCGAAGACGGCGACTGCGCCATGGCTGCCCTTTACCTGGCCAGCGACTACGCCAAGGTGATTACCGGCGCGCAACTGGACGTCAACGGCGGCCACTTTCTGCCTTGCTGACTAACCGGGGCGACAGGGAAGTCGCCTCTAAGCCGATCAACTGATCGGCGCCTCCTGCTGGCGCGCTGAGCCCGCGCCCACCCCCACGGTAGGGTGCGCCATGCGCACCGGGAATCCCGCGCGGAGGTTCCGGTGCGCACGGCGCACCCTACTGCATCACGGGATAGCCGCCACTAGGCCGAACGGACGATTTGCCGGCCCCGCGGCGCGCAAATACTGACCCCATCCAGCCCGACAACCACAACTGGAGAGGCGCGGATGCACAACTTCGAACACGCCCATGCACTGGCGGGCATCAGCGCTCGCGAACTCAGCGACCTGCTGGCCCTGACCTACCGCGGCCCGCTGGAACCCACGCCCTGGTCCGGCCTGCTGGAGGCGCTGCGCCTGCGCTTTCGCGCCAGCTTCATGACCCTGGTGCTGCGCAACCCCGCCCACGACCGCCCCGGGCTGATCGTCAACGCCTCGATCCACGGCCCGCACCTGCCGGGCGAGCCGTCCTACAGCGAGCACTACTATGCGATCTGCCCCTTCCTCGACTGGCCGGCCGGGCAGGTGACCAGCGCCGACCAGGTGCTGGGCCAGGAGGCCTGGCTGGCCGACGACTTCTACCGGAGCTACCTGCAGCCGCTCGACCTGCGTTACGTGCTGGTGGCCAACCTGCGCACCGATGCCGGCATGCACTGCGCGCTGTTCGCCTGCCGCGGCCATGCGGCGGCGGACTTCGACGCCGCGGAACGGGCGCTGATCGAGCTGCTCCGGCCGCACCTGCAGCAGGCGGTGGACCTGCATTCGACGGTCGACGAACTGGACTCGGAGCGCCTGCTCTACGCCGCCACCATCGACCGCCTGCTGGTGGGGACGGCGATCCTCGACGAAACCGGCAAGGTGATGCGCAGCAACCAGGCCGCCCAGCGCCTGTTCGCCGCGCGCGATGGCCTCGAGTGTCGCCAGGAGCGGCTGCACGCCTATTCCGCCCAGGACAACCGCGATCTGCAGAAGGCCGTGCAGACGGTGCTGCAGCATCGCCAGCAGGGCCGCGACGAGTCGGTCGAGGTGCTCACCCTGTCCCGCCCGACCGGCGAGGTGCCGCTGAACCTGCTGCTGCGCCCCATCGCCCTCAACTACGAAGGCCAGGGCAAGGCCCGGCGGCCGGCCGTGGCGGTGTTCATCCGTGACCCGAACGACTCGCCGCAGGCCTCGCGGCACCTGCTGCGCAGCCTGTTCCAGCTGACCCGCACGGAAACCGAGGTGGCCATGCTGATGATGGATGGCCTGACCCTGGACGAAAGCGCCGAGCGCCTGTGCCTCTCGCGCAACACCGTGCGCGCCCACCTGCGCGGCGTCTTCGCCAAGACCGGCGCCACCCGCCAGGCCCAACTGGTCAAGACCCTGCTCAACAGCGTCGCCGCGCTGGCCTGATAGCCCATCCTGCGCCCCTCCTCCCCCATGCCATCCCGCGGACGATGGCGTGGGCGGCTGCGCTGGTGTTACTGCGGAGCGAAGAAGCAAAAAAAACCCGGCCTGAGCCGGGTAAAAGGTGACACTGGGATAGACCTGTCAGCACGCACTGGTTTGTTGTCGGGGGGAGCACAGCCTCCCCCCTGTGCCCCGAATCAGGCGGAGCCACCGATCAGCTGGGCGTTGTCGACACGGATCTCCGCGCCGTTGATGAAGCGCGACTCGTCCGAGGCGAGGAACAGCACCACGTTGGCGATGTCCACCGGCGCGCACATGCGGTTCTTCGGGTCCTTCTCCAGCTCTTCCTGGGCAATCGGCTGGCCGCCGTGCAGGGCGCTGGTCATCGGCGTGTTGACGCCATCCGGATGCACGCTGTTGCAGCGGATGCGGTAGCCCTGCTGCTTGCAGTGCATGGCGATCGAGCGGGTCATCGCCGCCACCGCGCCCTTGGACGCAGAGTAGGCGCAGAACGCCGGCATGCCGCCGAGCGCCGCCATCGACGACATGTTGACGATCGAGCCGCCGCCGGTTTCCTTCATCGCCAGCACCGCGTACTTGCAGCCGAGGAAGTAGCCGGCGTTGTTGATGCCTTGCACCTTCTGGAACAGCTCCAGCGAGGTGTCCTCGATGGTGCCGACGGCGAGGATGCCGGCGTTGTTGACCAGCACGTCGAGGCGACCGAAGGTTTCCAGGGTGGCGTCGATCACCCGCTGCCAGTCGGCTTCGCTGGCGATGTCGTGGCGCACGAACAGGGCGTCGCCGCCGATCTCGGCGGCCGCACGCTGGCCGGCTTCCTCGTTGAGGTCGGTGAGCACCACCCTGGCCCCTTCGCGGGCCAGCAGCTTGGCATCCTCCAGACCGATGCCACTGGCGGCGCCAGTCACGATGCACACCTTGCCTTCGACTCGTTTCATTGTTGTTCTCCCGTTGCTGGATCAGCGCGGATCGAGCCCGCAATCGACTGGATTCGATTGTTGCAACGGGTGGGAGGGGCTACATCGTCTGGGGAGACTAATCCCATTTGGCGCTCCCGCGAAGGCGGGAGCCCAGGTGCCACGGGCCTTCCGGATTGTCGCCTGCACGGGAATGACAACTTCTCCAGGATTTCCTCGGGAACACTGAAATTCGCTGCTGATCAGCGCTCCACGTGCTGCCGAACGATCAGCAATAACGCATGTCGGGTTCCGGCAGCGATTCCAGCGCCGGGCGCGCCAGCAGGTAGCCCTGGAACAGCGAAACGCCCATGTTCCGCAAGGTGTCGAGCTCTTCGGGCCGCTCGATCCCTTCGGCGATGATCTGGCAACCGAGTGCGTTGCACGTGCCGATCACGCCGGCGACGATGGCACGCCTCACCGCATCGCGGTCGATATCGCGAGTCAGCGCCATGTCCAGCTTGACGATATGGGGCTGGAAGTCCGCCAGCAGGTTCAGGCCGGAATAGCCTGCGCCAAAGTCGTCGATGGCGGTCAGGAAGCCACGCTGCCGATAGTCCTTGATGATCTTCAGGGCATGCTCGGGATTACGGATCTTTTCCGACTCCGTGATCTCGAAAATCAGGCGGTCGGGCGAAAAGCCGACCTTGCGCGCAGCGGCCAGCGTCAGGCGGATGCAACTGGCCGGCTCATAAACCGCGTTGGGCAGGAAGTTGATCGACAGATAGGTCTGCATGCCGAGGCGTTGAGCGGTTTCGATCGCCAGCACACGGCAGGTCTGATCGAACGAATACATCTCGTCGGGCTTCACCGCGCCCAGCACCTGCGCCGCAGAGGCACCATCGGCGCCGCGAACGAGCGCCTCGTAGGCAAACACACTCCGCTGCTCGACATCGACGATCGGCTGGAAAGCCATCTTCAATTCGAGATTAAGTGGCTTGGCATCCCTGCAGCGGATGCATCCGATGAGTTCATCGTCAGCGTCCTCGAAAAAGTTTGATAAATACATCTGATCTCCTTGCGAGGCTGGTTTCCTTGAGATCGCCAAGGAACCCTCGAGCGATTGATGGGCCGACGATTGATGAGGCCATCTGCACGGCGCTCACCACGCCAGCATTGCAGCGAACTCTACAACGCGTGCTGACGCAAAGCACGTAGCCGCCCCCAACTTGGCTCTAGACCCGAGCTTGTGACCGTTGCGAGCGCCAGCAGCGAAGTTGAGCCAAACATATCGGCTTTGCATGCCATGCTCTTGAGCACGCTGCGCATCCCAAAAAACAAACCCGGAGCCCGCCAGTGGCGGACTCCGGGTTGCGTTTGCCCCGCTGGAGTGTGGCTCAGGCGCCGCCCGGCCTTGCGATCAGGTACTGGCTGGTCGGCAGCACGTCGATCTTGTCGTAGTCGATGAAGCGCTTGCAGCTCTCCATCATCGCCGCCAGGTTGCGGCGGAACTTCTCCTCGTCGCCCGGGGCGTCGAAGAAGCTCTGCGGGTCGCTCATCGCCGCCGGCGGGAAGCACTCCTCGACGATGGCGTCGATGGCCGGCGCGCCGCGGGTCAGCGCGCGCACCACCACGTTCTGCACGTACTGGAAGTTGTCCTGGGTGTCGATGGCCACCTGGGTATGGCTGTTGTGCCAGATGTCCAGCCAGGCCTCGTGGGTGAGGCGCGGCGGGCGGCTGAGGAAGGCCAGCTGGGAGAAGCCGTGGGTGCGCTCGCCGGGGACGGCCGGGAAACGGGTGTTGCGGATCGGCACCGACTCGGTGACCAGGTAGGCGGCCAGGCGCTCCACCGCACCGGCGATCACCGCGTCGAAGGGCCGGCGGAACTGGGCGATGGCGCTGTCCAGCCACAGCGACACGCTACCGTCCATCAGCGGCTGCAGGTTGGCCTGGCGCAGGCCGGCGGCGGGTTCGACGGCGGCGTCGGCGACGTTCACCTGCAGGCCGCGGGCGCCGAGCGCCAGCAGCTGTTCGGCGACCTCGCCGCGCAGGCGGCTGGCGAATTCTTCGGGATTGACTTGGCGATCACGCCAGACGACATAGACGACTTTTTCCATGGAAGCGCTGCCTTTCGAGGGATGGAATGCGTCCGCACCGGCGGTGCGGGCGCTTGGTATCCGTTGCAGGGGCGAATTCATTCGCCCGGATACCCGGCAAAGGCGAATGAATTCGCCCCTACAGGATCCTTAGATCACCCGCGCCGGATGCGGCACGCGCGGCGCGCCCAGTTGCTCGCGGTAGGACGGCGGCAGGCGGCCGCCCTCCTCGCTGATGCCGTAACCCGGCGCCAGCTCGGCGGTCACCAGGGTCTGGCCGCTGAGGCTGGCCAGCGCCGGATCATCGAGCAGGGCGTGGATCACCCGGCCGTTGAATTCGGGGGTTTCCGCCTGGGCGAGGAAGGCCTCGTACTGGTCGGCACGCTCCTCGCTGGCGATGGCGGTGCGTTCGGTGCGCTGCGGGCCCAGCCACAGCGACAGCGCGGCGACGCCGGTGCCCTCCAGATCCACCGCCATGTCGGCGGCCAGCTTGTCGCAGCCGGCCTTCTGCGCGCCGTAGGCCGGGCCGTGCATGTAGCAGCCGGCGCCATAGGACGACACGAAGGCGATCAGCCCGCGGCCGCCGGCCACCAGCAGCGGCGCGGCGTAGTAGCTGGCGACGTAGGCCGAGCGCAGGCCGACGTCGAGGATGCCGACCAGCTCCAGCGGCTTCTCCCAGAACGGACCGTGATCGATGAGGTTCTCGTGGAGGAAGGTGGCGTTGTTGACCAGCAGGTCGAGGCGCCCCTGCTCGCGGCCGACCTGCTCGAACAGCGCCCTGACCTGCGCATCGTCGCCGTGGTCGCAGGCAACCGGAATGCCCAGCCCGCCGGCGCGGGTCACCGCCTCGGCGGTTTCCTGGATCGAGCCCGGCAGCACCTGGCCGCGCAGCTGCGAGCCGCTGGCCGTGGTCGAGCGGCCGGTGACGTAGACGACCATGCCGGCAGCGCCCAGGGCCAGGGCGATGCCCTTGCCGACACCACGGCTGGCGCCGGTGACCACGGCGACCTGGCGATTCTCGCAACTCATGTCTGATCCTCTCGGTGGTTGTGCGCCGCGCGCCGCACGGTCCTTGTGGGAGCGAATCCATTCGCGCGGATGCCCCGCCATGGCGAATGAGCTCGCCCGTGCAGGGTCGTCCGGATCGTCGTCAACGCGCTGCCGCCCTGCATCGTCCGATGGGACTAACCGGCCAGTTGCTGATGCGGAGAACACCTGCCGGCAGTTAGTCTGTTCGGACGAGGTAGCCCCCTGCCCCGCTATCTATGGTAGGAACATCGCATCGGGCTACCGTGGGCCCCGCCACCGGCAGCCACGGGAGCGCCTTGTGCCCGGCGCCCTGCTTGCCACCTGAAGTCGAATCGCTGGGATTCAGCATGAACAACAACAAGATCCTGCCCGCCTCAACCTCGCCCTTCAGTCCGCTGAAGATCGGCCCGCTGACGCTGAAAAACCGTTTCATCAAGTCCGCCACCAACGAAGGCATGGCCAGGGGCGGCACGCCCTCGAAACAGCTGGTGCGCTTTCACGAGGCGATGGCTGCCGGCGGCACCGCGCTGACCACGGTCGCCTACTGCGCGGTGAGCCGCGACGGGCGCACCTTCCCCGACCAGATCACCCTCGACCGCGACGCCGTTCCCCACCTGCGCGTGCTGACCGATGCCGTGCACCGCCACGGCGGCGCGGCCTCGGCGCAGATCACCCATGGCGGCTGCTTCACCTTCCTCGAGGAGCTGTCCACGCCCCGGCCGCTGTCGGCCAGCGGCGGCTTCAACAAGGTCGGCATCATGAGCGGGCGCTTCCTCAAGCAGGCGATGAGCGAAGCCGACATGCAGCGCATCGCCGGCGAGTTCGCCCAGGCCGCCCTGCTCGCCCGCGAGGCCGGCTTCGACGCCGTGGAGATCCACATGGGCCACGGCTACCTGCTCAGCCAGTTCATCTCGCCGCTGTACAACAAGCGCCGCGACGCCTGGGGCGGCAGCCTCGACAAGCGCCTGCAGTTCCCCAGCCTGGTGCTGCGTCGCGTGCTGGATGCGGTGGGCCGCGACCTGGCGGTGATCTGCAAGTACAGCGTCACCGAAGGAGCGAAAGGCGGCCACACCGCCGAGGACGGCGCCGCGGTGGCGCGCATCCTCGAGCGCGAAGGCGCTCACCTGCTGGTGCTCAGCGCGGGGATGAACGTCGAGTCCACCACCACCCTGTTCGGCTCGTCCTTCCCCAAGGAAAACCGCGTCTCCGTCAGCAACCCCATCGTCCGCGCGGCGATGACCATCCAGAGCTTCACCGAACCCAAGGTGGAGTTCCGCGAGCTGTACCTGCTCGAGCATGCGCGCAAGGTACGCGCCGCGGTGTCGATGCCGCTGGCCTACCTGGGCGGGGTGAAGACCGCCGCCAACGTCATTCAGGCGCTCGGCGAAGGCTTCGAGGCAGTGGCCCTGGGTCGCGGGCTGATCTTCGACCCCGAGTTCGTCAACAAGCTGGCCGCGGGCGGCGCCGGCGCCACCGGCTGCACCTCGTGCAACCGCTGCGTGGCCATGATGTACACCCCGGGCGGCACCAGCTGCGTACTGGGCACCCCCGGCGATCCGCAGCTCAACGCCCAGCCCGCCCGCTCCTGACCAACCTTCGGCCCCCAGGCCAATCCCCTGTCCCCTGTAGGGGCGAATTCATTCGCCAAGCAGGCCACCGGCCTGCCCTTGGCAACCTCCGGGGCCGCGTTGCGGCCCATGGCGAATGAATTCGCCCCCACAGATCGAACAACAACAATTCAAGGAGATGCCCGACGTGACCCAGCGCGATGAACCCGGTAGCCCCCACTGGTATTCCCCCGTTCGCCAGCCGGAACGGGTCGCCGACGCCGCGAGCGTGCCGTGGGACGATGCCGCCGACTTCCTGGTGGTCGGCTACGGCGGTGCCGGCATCGCCGCCGCGCTGGAGGCTGCCGAGCACGGCCTGGAGGTGCTGGCGCTGGACGCCTTCGACGGCGGCGGATCGACGGCGATGAACGGCGGCGTGGTGTACGCCGGCGGCGGCACCGCCATCCAACAGGAGGCAGGCGTCGAGGACTCGGTGGAGGACATGTTCCGCTACCTCACCCTGGAAACCCAGGGCGTGGTCAAGGACAGCACCCTGCGCCGCTTCTGCGAGCAGAGCCCGCAGATGATCGACTGGCTGACCCACCACGGCGTGCGCTTCGACAGCACGCTGTATACGGGCAAGACCTCCTATCCGCCGCAGGGCTACCACCTGTACCACTCCGACAGCTCGCTGTCTCCGCACGCTGCGGCAGTCGCCAGACCCGCGGCGCGCGGGCACAAGGTCTACTCGCCGCCCACCTCCGCCCCCGTCGGCTTCGGCGTGCGCATGACCGACCCGCTGCGCGAGCGGGCCAGTCGGCTGGGCGTGCGCTTCATGGCGCAGACCGAGGTCCGCCAGTTGATCGTCGACCACGACGATAGCGTCGTGGGGGTCAAGGTCCTGCAGATTCCGCCCGGTGCGGCAGCAGCGCAATTCAGTCGGCTGATGCAGCAGGCGGCGCGCTTCCAGCTGATGCTGCCGGCCAGCTTTCCCGGCTCCGGCCTCACCGGAGCCATCGCCCTGCGCTACTGGCGCAAGGCCGAGGCGCTGAAGAGCGCGCATGCCGTCGAGCGGCGCATCCGTGCTCGCCACGGCGTGTGCCTGAGCACCGGTGGCTTCATCCAAAACCGGCCGATGGCCAACCACTACGCCCCCGGCTACGCCGACAGCATGCCGCTGGGCTCGCTGGGCGACAACGGCAGCGGCATCCGCCTCGGCCAGAGCGTCGGCGCCGCCGCCGACCGGCTCGGCCGGATCAGCAGCTGGCGCTTCCTCAACCCGCCCAAGGCCTTCGCCGAGGCCATGCTGGTCAACGGCCGCGGCGAGCGCTACTGCAACGAGATGCTCTACGGCGCCGCCATCGGCCAGATCATGGGCGACGAGCAGGACGGCACCGGCCTGCTGATCCTCGACCGCGCCCTGTACCGCAAGGCGTGGCACCAGGTGCGCAAGGACGACATGCTGCCGTTCCAGCGCCAGCCGGCGATCCTCGCCCTGCTGTTCGCCTCGCGCAAGGCGCGCACCCTCGACGAGCTGGCACGCAAGTGCGACCTCGATCCGCGGGTGCTGGAGGAAACCGTGCGCGACTACAACCAGGCGGCGGCCGGCTGGCAGGCCGACCACTTCGGCAAGGACCAGAAGGACATCCACGCCATCGCGGAGGGCCCCTTCTACGCCATCGACGTGTCGATCCGCAGCAGCCTGTTCCCGCTGTCGTCGATGACCGTCGGCGGCCTGCGCGTCGACGAGGACAGCGGCCAGGTGCTGCGCGCCGACGACACGCCGATCGGCGGGCTGTACGCCGCCGGCCGCACCGCCATCGGCCTGCCCTCGCACCTGTACATCTCCGGACTGTCCGCCGCCGACTGCATCTTCTCCGGCCGCCGCGCCGCCGCCCACGTCGCCCGGCTGGCGCAGCAGCAGTCGCAGAAGCAGGCGCAGCTGCAGCAGGCCTGAACCCGTCGGCCCCGCCCGCGAGGACGGGGCCGGCATAGTCCGGGCGGACTAGCAAGGACACGGCAGGTCCGCCCGGCGACAAGCCCCTAGAGTGGTTCCACCGAACAACAAGAACGGGTGTGACCATGAACGACAATGCAGCAAGAACCGATCTGCGCGTGGTGGTGATGGGCGCCGGCATGGCCGGCATTCTCAGCGGCATCAAGCTGCGCGAGGCCGGCTTCAGTGACGTGACCATCTACGAGAAGGCCTCGCGCATCGGCGGCACCTGGCGCGAGAACACCTATCCCGGCCTGACCTGCGACGTGCCCTCGCACGCCTACACCTACTCCTTCGAGCCCAACCCCGACTGGAGCCGCTTCCTGCCGCCAGGCGCGGAAATCCAGGAGTACTTCGAGCGCACGGTGCAAAAGTACCGGGTCGACGAGCTGATCCGCTTCAACGAGGAAATCGTCCGCTGCGAATTCGTCGACGGCCGCTGGCAGCTGGAGATGAAGAGCGGCCTCACCGACAGCGCCGACATCGTCATCGCCGCCACCGGCGTACTGCACCACCCCAGCACCCCGAACATCCGCGGCCTGGACAGCTTCCGGGGCGACCTGCTGCACAGCGCGCGCTGGGACCACAGCATCCCGCTGGACGGCCGACGCATCGGCATCATCGGCAACGGCTCCACCGGCGTGCAGATCGTCTCCGCGCTGGCCGCGCGCGCCGGCAAGCTCAAGCACTTCCAGCGCACCGCGCAGTGGATCTTCCCGGTCGAGAACCCGTTCTACAGCGAGGAGCAGAAGGCCGCCTTCCGCGCCGACCGCGCCCTGCTCAAGCGCATGCAGAACGAGGAAACCTACCTGGCCAACGTCGAGCGCTTCACCAACGCGGTGCTCGACGCCAACTCGCCGGAAATCCTCGAGATCGAGGCCATCGCCCGCGACAATCTGGATAGGAGCGTCAGCGACCCGGTCCTGCGCGAGAAACTGCGCCCCACCTACCGGGCGGCCTGCAAGCGGCTGATCTACTCGCCCGACTACTACCAGGCGATCCAGCACCCGAATGCCGAGCTGGTCACCGAGGGCATCGAGTGCGTCGAGGCCGGCGGCGTGCGCACCCGCGACGGCCAGCTGCACGAGCTGGACGTGCTGGTGCTGGCCACCGGCTACAAGCCCGACCAGTTCATGCGCCCGATGCGGATCACCGGCCGCGACGGCCACACCCTGGAGCAGGCCTGGGCCAAGGGGCCGACCGCCTACCTGGCGATCTCGATTCCCGAGTTCCCCAACCTCTTCATGCTCAACGGCCCCACCGGGCCGGTCGGCAACTTCTCGCTGATCGACATCGCCGAACTGCAGTGGGGCTACATCGCCCAGCTGATCGAACTGGTGCGCAGCGGCCAGTGCCGGGAGGTGAGCGCCGCGCAGCCCGCGCTGGATGCCTACGACGTGGCGCGCAAGGACGCCGCGCGCAAGACGGTGTTCGGCTCCGGCTGCAACAGCTGGTACCTGGATGCCGAGGGCGTCCCCAACACCTGGCCTTGGTCGCAGCAGCGGTTCAAGGATGAGATGGCGGGGCCGAAGTTGGAGGCTTTCGTCCTGCGCTGAATGCCGAAGGGCGTCCGGCCGGCAAGGCCGGACGCCCTTGGCCATAGCCTCGAGCCGCGCCCGCTGGAGCGCCCTCGGAGCCTGAGGAATCCCCACAAATCTACCCCGTCACCTTTGCCTGCTGATGCACTTCGTCACGCAGCCGGTACTCAATGCCGACGAGCACATGCCGGGGGAGCGCCCCGGCGTGCCGCCTCAGGTATTCGAGGCCGACTCGCCACAGTGACAGGACATGCTCTGTCTTGACGCTGTTGGACTGGTAGCGGCGCGCCTCTCCGGATTGCCGGGCATACAGGCCGGCCAGGTAGAGGGCATAACAGGCCAGCGCCGCGATCAGCAGCAGAATCTCGATGCGGCGCGGACAGCGTGTGCGGTGCAGGTCCAGGGCGAAGCCGAAGCGCAGGCTCTTCACGTCGCGGAAGCCCTCCTCGATCTGCATGCGCTTGCGATAGAGGTCTACTACCGCGCGGGCGGTGTAGTTCGGCAGGTTGCTCGCCAGCAGCCAGGGCTCTCGCTCCCGGCTGGCGTTCTGTCTGCTGTGCTTGCTGCGCGCAATACGCCCGGTCACACGGCGGTGCTTGCGCCCCTTCGGCGCCTGGCGGACGCAGTACAGCCGGATACGATGTGGCGCACTGCGAGTCATCTCCACCCAGCCCAGGGCCTTTGGTGTCGGGCCGGCATGTTGGTACAGCTGCTTGATCGTTTCCCAGTCGCCCGTCGGCGTGCGATACAGATCGCGGTTACGCACTCGCCCGACATAGTGCCAGCCGCGAGCCTCCACAGCTTGAAACCAGGGCCGCCGGAAACCCGCATCGGTGACCAGTACCGGAACGCAGCCAGTTGGCAGCAGACTTTCCAGTGCATCGAGCAGTACGCGCTGTTGCTGGGGACAGCTATCGCGATCATGCACTCGTTCGTAGACCGGAAACGTCCTGCCGGCCAGAGGGATGGCTGCGCGCAGCAGGAACAGGTTGGCCTCGGCATTGATCGGTGACCAATCCACCAGGATCAATGGTTGCTTCAGGGGGCCCAGCAAGGCGCGCAGCATGGCCCAGTAGAACAGCAACTGTTCGGACTGAAGGTGAGGATTGCCGAGCAGGCGGTCCACACGCTTGATGGCGTGCTTGGGGTAGGCCTTCCCCGGCAACGAGCGCCCCAGCGCCGTCAGGGTCAGGCGCTGGCCTTGTAGCAAGGCGCTGACGCAAGCCATCAGTGCGGTCAGGCTGCGAGCGTGAATGGTCGGCAGTGCTTGAGCGAACGCGGTATGTAAGAATTGGACGGCCTGCATGGGGAACGGGTGTAGTGGCTATGTTTGGCGACAACCACCGTGCCCGCCCATGCAGGCTTCATCAAGCCCTATCTCGTTGATTTGAAAAGACTTTTTGTGGGGATTCCTCAGCCTCGGAGTGCAATCAGAGCCCGCCGCGCAGCCCCAGCTCGCGGACCTCGAGCACCCAGCGGGCCTTCTGCCGCGGCGTGGCGTGAATGATGGGACCGAAACTGGCCACCTTGACCGGCTTGAGTCCGCTGAACTCGAGGATCGTGCGCTTCATCTGCTGGTGACCGGGCATGCGGAACACCCAGCGGTAGTACCAGGGTGGGGTATCCATGGTGACCAGCAACTGGGCGGAGCGCCCGACCAGCAGCCGGTCCCAGAACTTCGAGTTGTCCCGATAGCGGAAAGCGAAGCCGGGCAGAAAGATGCGATCGATGAAGCCCTTGAGCAGCGCCGGCATGGCCCCCCACCAGGTCGGATAGACGAACACCAGATGTTCGGCCCAGAGGATGTCCTGCTGCGCCTTGCTCAGATCGGGTTCCAGCTCCTGTACCTTCCGATAGCCATCGTGAAGTATCGGGTCGAAGTCCAGTTCGCTCAGGCGCAGCTGGCGCACCTGGCAACCGGCCTGGGTCGCCCCGGCCAGGTAGGAATCGGCCAGATGCCCGCAGAAACTGTCGGAAGAGGGGTGGCCGAGGATCAGCAGAATTTTCTTGCTCACGGAGTACGGCTCGTTACTTGGCGGTGGAAAGACCCCAAGGCTAAAGTCTCCCCCGGACGGTAGAGTCAAGCCCCGCCAGGGGCGCCGGCCCCTTCCCCATGACTTCCCGGCTGTGATCTGCTCGACGGAACTGCCATCGCCCCGCGACAGCTCGCCTGCGATTCCCGGAAGATGCCCGCCTGCACGGGCAACCGCCCAGCGTTCGCAACACAAATGGAAGTTGTCAGGATGTACATAGGAAAAGCAGCCAAGCTATCGGGAACAACCGTCAAGAGCATTCGCCACTACGAGAAGATAGGCCTGCTTCCCCAAGCGCCGCGCGAGGGGAAATATCGGGTCTACGATCAGGAAAACGTCGATGTCCTGCGTTTCATCAAGTGCGCCCAACAGCTGGGATTCAAGCTCAAGGAGCTGCAGGGCATTCTCGCCGACTACGGCGGCCGCGACTTTCCCTGGGAGCGGGCACAGCAGGAGATCGCCCGGAAGAAACAGGAACTGACGACCCAGATAGACATGCTCCAGCAGTTGCACGCCGGGTTGCAGGCTTTCGAGAAGGATCTGCAGGATGCCCGGGAGGAATGCCACCTCCTGCGTGCCTCGCGCCCGGCGGAAAAAAAACCGGCGCACCCACAGAGCTTGGGAACCTGATGAGGCGAATCGTCGGACAGCGGAGGCCTGCCCACCCCGAGCCAGAACACAAAGAGCCCTCCCCACTCGTGTGGGGAGGGCTCCGCTTTTTCTCGCTCGCGGGCTGCTAGCGGATCAACGCCCCCAGCGGGCCGCCGCCTCGGCGCTGAACATGGCCGGCGTCCAGTTTTCCTTGGTTTCCAGGATCGGCGCGCCGGTCTCGTTGGCGATGTTGTCCACCAGGTAGGCGCCGGAGATCAGGTCATGGTGCGCGGCGATGCCCCAGTAGGGCGTCTGCGACTCGTAGGCCCACATCCAGTTGCCCAGCACAGTGCGCCACAGCTGACCGCGACCGTCGTACTGGTCGGACAGCGCCGAGCCCCAGGTGTCTTCCTGGATGTAGAACACGCGCTTGGCGTACTGGTGGCGGAAGCCGGGCTTGAGGGTCGCCTCCAGCACCCAGACGCGCTGCAGCTCGAAGCGCATGGGCTCGGTATTGACGTGGCCCTTGTGCTTGATCAGGTCGGCGATCTTCACCTCGGCCTGGTTGGTGCTGAAGGCGTTCCAGGGGATGTACATCTCGCGCTTGCCGACGATCTTCCAGTCGTAGCGTTCCGGAGAGCCGTTGAACATGTGGTGCTCGTCGACGGTGCGGAAACCGCCGGCGCCCTGCGGCATGTCGAAGCCGAACGACGGCGCCTGGCGCACGCGGCGGGTGCCGGGGTTGTAGATGTACACGTCACGCGGCAGGGTCTTGTAGTTGAAGGTCTCCCGCGTCGAATACACCGTGCCCTTGTCGCGCAGCGGCAGGTGGGTCTTCTGGATGGTCAGCGACTGGATGCCGCCGTAGGGCGGGGTGAAATCGGTGGTGTCGCGCATCGCGCCCGGTTCGGAGCGAATGCCGAGGAACTTGTTCTCCATCTTGCCCCAGGCCAGGTTGCCGTCCGGGTAGACCACCACGTCCTGGGTGGTCAGCTCGGTCTTGTGCGGCTGCGGACCGGTGTTGTTGATGTTCCACAGCAGCTCCAGGCCGGTCTTCGGGATCGGGAACGGCTGGGAGCCGGTCACCGCCTTCAGGCCGAGGCCGTCGTCGACCAGTTCGGCCGTGGTGGCGTTCTTCTTGAAGGCCTCGCACACCCAGTCGGGGAAGCGGAAGTCGCGGTGACTGGTATACACCGGCATCTTGAAGGTGTCCGGGTACTTCTTGAACAGCGCCTTCAGGCCGTCGCTGAGCTTGTCGGCGTACTGATCCATGTTCTGCGCGGTGATGGTGAACAGCGGCTTTTCGCTGGCGTAGGGGTTCTCCCAGAACTTGCCGGTGCCCTCGTGCTTGATGTGATCGGGTGCGCCCAGCCACTTGCCGGAAAACTCCGGAATGCTGCCGTCGGCATTGCCGGCCTTCTCGGCGCCGGAGCAGGTCAGGTCCTTGCCCAGGCGCGCAGCCTCTTCGGGGGATACCTTGGCCACGGCGGTCTGGCTCATGGCACAGAGGATGCCAGCGCTCAGCAGGCTGGCCCGGAAAAGAGTTGTCTTCATCGCTGTGTCTCCTGCTGTTACAGGTTGTACTTGAGGTTGAAGGCCACGAAGTCCCTGTCGGCCAGGGGACGCTCGAGCTGGTCGGCCGAGCCCAGATAGGCGTTGTAGGTCAGGCCCATCTCGAGGTTGTTGAGGTACTTGAACTTGGCGCCGAGGCTGGCGCGCGCGTCGCCATCGCCGCCGAAGCCGAAGGTGCTCACCGAGGACTGGTTGAAGGCGTGGCCATAGCTGAACGGCACGTCCAGGTCCCAGCCGTTGAACACGTTCGGGTAGGTCAGGGTCACCATCATCTGGCCGAACTGGGCGTTGCGGTCGTTGGCGAGGGCGTCGAGGCCGCCATCGTCGACGTCGTTGATGTGCACGGCGCCGAATTCGCCGGCGAACGAGGCCTGCGGCGCGATCCAGCTGTCGCCCCAGGTCTTCAGCAGCGACACCTGGGCCTGGGTCGCCTCGCCGCGCGAAACACCGACGCCGGTCTTGGTATACAACGCCAGGCCGTCCTTGTAGCTGACCTCGCCGGACACCTGCCAGTCGCCGAGGCGGGTGGAGATGCTGGCACCGGTCAGGTCGACATCCTCGAAGTACTTGAGGGTGTAGGTACCCGTGAGGGTGGCAGGATCGAAGTTGGCCAGCAGGGTGGGGGTGCGCTCGTGATAGCGCAGGCGGTAGGCACCCACCTCGGTGTAGGGGGTGAGCTTGTAGCGCACTCCGACGCCCCACTCGCCGCCGTCGCGGGCGTTGTCGCTCTCGGTGCGGGTGAACGCTGCACCTGGGACAGGGAGCCCTGTATTTAGGTCAATGACCGGGGCGCCCGGACTCAGAGGCCCTTCGCTGACGCGGATGTACTGCCCGCCCGGTCCGATCATGTCGGCGTAGGAGAAGTACTCGCCGGCCGGCGACAGCTCATAGGGATGGTTCTTGAACTGGTAGTAGCCGAGCAGGGTCAAGTCATTGAACGAGAAGCGCGCGGAGGCCTGCAGTTCGGGCAGGAGGATTTCCTTGATCTCGGTGCCGGGGATATTGGCCTTGGTGGCGTCGACCGGCCCCTGCACCCCGGAAATGCCGGAGATGAACAGGCTCTCGCCCCAGGCGACGACCTGGTTGCCGAGACGCACGTCGAGGAAGCCGCTGTCGCCGACGGTGGTGCCGCCATACGCGTAGGCATCCAGCAGGCGGGTGCGCTTGCCGACGCGGTCCTCGGCCTCGGAGGTGAACTCGTTGGTGTCACCCAGCTTGTTGATGGTATTCGCCGAGTGGTTGTCGTTCTTGCGCATGTAGGCGAAATCGTAGAACGACGAGCCACGCAGCATCAGGCCGTAGTCGCCCTTGTGGATGTCCATTTCGGCGAGCAGGCTGACGCGGTTGTTGAAGAAGCTGCCGCGGTCGAAGTTGCGGTTGCCGTCGTCACCGTTGATGTTGTTCAGCAACTCGTGCGCCTGCTTCTCGGCACGCATGTTCAGGCCGTAGTTGAAGGTGGCCAGATAGTCGACTTCGATGCCGTCGCCGAACTCGAAAGAGCCGGCCTGCGCAGCCGGCAGCGCCAGCACGCTCACGGCGCAGCCGAGCAGGCTCAGTTTGAAATGATGCGGCAAGCGGGACACGCCACGTTTCTTGTATTTGTAATTCATCAGTTCAGCTCCTCTCGGAGGATCTTGTTGGTTGTTGTCCTGATACGGCCTTGCATCTCGGCAGACCCGCCATTTGCCAGTTGGCTTCTGCCTCGACAACCGCAGGTGATCGTCGAGTGAGTTCATGATTACCCGCCGAAAATCCGCTCACATACTTGGTTCGGACTAGGCGGATCGGCAGCATTCCGGCTATCGATCGGCACTTTTCGCAGGCACGAAAGTGCCCCTGCGCGGCGTGCAGGCGCGCACTCGAGTTCAGTGGAATTGCCGGTGGCTGCCATCACGGACAGCCACCGGCGTCGATCAGGCGGAAGGCTGAGCGGCGGGCAACTGGTCGGCGCGGCGCTCGCGGCCGACGTTCAGCCAGCAGGCCAGCGCCGGCAGCAGCAGCACCGCGCCGAACACGTTCACCAGGAACATGAAGGCCAGCAGGATGCCCATGTCGGCCTGGAACTTCAGCGGCGAGAACGCCCAGGTAGCCACGCCGACCGACATGGTCACCGCGGTGAAGATCGCCGCCGTGCCGCGCTGGCGCATCGCCTCGTAGAACGCCATGCGCAGGTCCTGGCCCTCATGCTCGATCTGGTGCTTGACCCGCTCGAACAGGTAGATGCCGTAGTCGACGCCCACCCCGACCCCGAGGGCCACCACCGGCAGGGTGGCGACCTTGAGGCCGATGCCCAGCGTGGCCATCAGCGCGTTGCACAGCACCGAGACCACCGCCAGCGGCGCGATGATGCACAGCACCGCCTTCCAGGAGCGGAACATCAGGAAGCACATCAGGGTGATGGCGCCGAAGATGGCCACCAGCATCTCCACCTCGGCCTGCTCCACCGCCTCGTTGGTCGCCGCCATCACCCCGGCGTTGCCGCCGGCCAGGCGGAAGGCGTCGGCCACGCGGAACTCGACCGCGGAGCCAGTCTCTTCCTTCTGCGGCTGTTCGGCGATGAAGCGCTTGATCTCGCTGGTCAGGTGATGGAGGGTCGCACCCTCGTGATCCCGGGTGTAGATCAGCACCTGCATCGCCGTGCAGCCCTGGGTGTTCATGCCCAGATCCGGGTTGTAGGCCTCGGCGCCCTGCTGCAATGCCTGGCTGCTGCGCGGCAGCGCGGCCCAGCGCGGGTTGCCCTCGTTGTTGGCGCTGATGCCCACCTTGGCCATATCCGGGACGCTGACCACCGACTGCACGCCATGCACGCCGCGCATGAAGGTGGCGAAGCGGTCGACCGCGTTCATCACCGAATAGTGCAGGCAGGCATCGCCCTCGAAGCCCTTGGCCTCGACCACCACGCTCAGCACGTCGACGCCGATCGCGTAACTGCCGACGATGCTGGCGTTGTCGCGGTTGTAGCGCGAGTCATCGCGGAACTCGGGGGCACCGCTGCCGATATCGCCGACCACCAGCTTGCGCGACTCGGCGATGCCGAGGCCAAGCAGGCCCAGGCAGACGACGGCCACCAGCAAGGCGATGCCGGGGTTGGTCACTGCCGACAGCTTCCACCAGAACGGATGGCGCTTGCCGCCGGCCGTGGCGGTGCGCCGCGCGGAGTCTTCCAGACGCATGCCGGAGAGCAGGATCGGCAGCATCATCTTGTTGGTGATGATCATCAGCAGCACGCCGAGGCAGGCGGTGATGCCCAGTTCGCGCACGCTGTCGATCTGGATGCGCATGATCACCGCGAAGCCCAGCGCGTTGGCCAGCAGCGCCAGGGCGCCCGGCACGAAGATGCGGCAGAACGAGCTGTGCGCCGCGGCCAGCGAACTCGCCCCACCCAGCACCTCCAGCTTCCAGGCGTTGGTCATCTGCACCGCGTGGGACACGCCGATGGAGAAGATCAGGAACGGCACCAGGATCGACATCGGGTCGATGCCCAGGCCCAGCAGCGGCAGCAGGCCGAGCAGCCAGACCACCGGCAGCAGCGCCACCACCAGGGCCAGCAGGGTCATGCGCAGCGAACGGCAGTAGGCGAACAGCAGCACCGTGGTGATGACGAAGGCCAGCAGGAAGAACACGAACACCGCGTTCAGGCCGCTGACCACGTCGCCGATCAGCACCGGGAAGCCGATGATTTCGACCTCGATCTGCGCGCTGGCGTACTTGGCGCGTACCGCATCGAGCGCCTTGGCGACCTCGACGTAGTCGACCTTCTCGCCGGTTTCGGGGTTGATTTCCTGCAGGTCGGCGCGGATCAGCGCGCCGCGCAGGTCGCCCTGCACCAGACGGCCGATGACGCCGGCGCGCGCCACGTTGCGGCGCACGGTCGCCAGGTCCTCTTCGCTGCCGCCGAACTTCGCCGGCACCACCACGTCGCCGTAGAAGCCCTGCTCGGTGACCTCGATGAAGCGCGTGTCCGGGGTGAACAGCGAGGACACCCGGGTGCGGTCGACGCCGGGGATGAAGAAGACGTCGTCGGTTGCCTCGCGCAGGGCCTTGAGGAACTGCACGTTGTAGATGTCGCCCTCGCCTTTCCAGCGCAGGTTGACCAGCACGCGGTTGGCCCCCGGGAAGGCCTTCTGGTACTCGGTGAAGGTCTGCATGTACGGGTGCTGCAGCGGGATCATCTTGTAGAAGCCGGGGTCCAGCTTGATCCGGGTGGCCGTCGCGGCGAACACCACGGTCAGCAGGATGAACAGGACCAGCAGCCAGCGGCGGTTGGCCATGAGCAGGTCGGCGCAGCGGTCGACCCACTGGGCATTCTTGTGGTTGTCCATGAGAGTGTCCGCTTGTGTCAGGGAGTCGGGGATTTGGCCGGCTTGCCGGCCACGCTGATGCCGGACTGCCCGGTGAAGATCAGCCGGCCATCGGCCAGCTCAGCGACGCTGGAGAGGCTGCCGGCGCCGCCGTCGTTGAGGCGCTTGAAGGTCCGGCCGCCATCGCCGGACTGGGTGACCACGCCGCCCTCGCCGACCAACACCACCCGGCCATCGCGGGTGCGGGTGCCGCCGTACAGCGACAGGCCGGTATCGGCGTCGACCTCCTGCCAGGTAGCGCCGAAATCACCGGTGCGGAACACCTTGCCGCGCATGCCGTAGACCAGCCAGTCGCTGGCCGACAGGGCGATCAGGCCGAAGAAGCTGCCGTTGTAGAAGTCCGGCAGGCGTTCCCAGCTCTGCCCGCCATCGGCGGAGCGCGCGACCAGGCCGCTCTCGCCGACCAGCATCAGGCGCTGCTGGCCGCCACCGGCGATGCCGTAGAAATGGCGGTCGCCCAGGCCGGTGTCGCGGGGCTGCCAGGTCTTGCCGCGATCGTCCGAGACCAGCAAGCGGCCGAAACTGCCGGTGGCGAACAGCGGCCCCCGGGCGGTGCCCCACACGCCCATCAACGCCTCGGCGGCTTCGGCGTCAAAGTGGGCCTCCTGCCAGCTCCGTCCGCCGTCCTCGCTGCGCAGGATCCAGTTGTCATGGCCGACCGCCAAGCCCAGCGACCGGTCGGCGAAGAACACCTGGGTCAGGGTCGAGCCGCGCTGGGGCGCGACTGCGGCCTCGCTCCAGGGCTGGCCGGCGCCCTGGCTGTGGAACAGGTGACCCAGTTCGCCAGCGGCGACCAGCTGCGCGCCGGAGGCCTGCGCCGCGCCATTGATCAGCATCAGCTCCGGCCGGGCGCTGCTGGCCGGGAACGCGGGGCTGGGGCGGGGCATGAACGATGCGACCGTACCGGCGGCCACCAGACCGATGATGCCGAGGCCGATCCAGATGCGCGAACGGCCGGGCGCCTGGCGGGCGCCGACCTCTGTCGGCGGCACCGCGCGCAAGGCCGACTCTGTATTTATTTTTGTGACTGGCTGCATGACTCCTCCTCGTCACCCCAGCTCCGGCAGCCCAAAGCAGACTGCGGCGCTGGGGGATGGCCAGACTGTGGCGGCGCCAAGGGGGCGTCGCATCGTCCGATCAGACAAGGGGAGTCATCCCTCCCTCATTCGGACGATGCTTTGGGCACGGGATCGCTGGAAGCTCTGGGCTGGCCGTGCGCCAGCCTTGCGTCTGCGACGGTGGAGAAACCGCTCGTCGCTTCTAGTCCGTTCGGACTAGGACAAAAGTACACTCGCTTCCTATGGTGGCCTTGAGACGCGACGGCAAGCCGTCGGCTCGCTGCCTGCAGTTCGATAGCGAGAACAACAACAATGAAAACAAGAAAGCTGATCTACCTGACCCTTTTCTCTGCCTGCACCGCCCTTTCCCCCGCCCTGCTGTCCGTTGGCCAGCCCGCGCTGCTCGCCCAGGCGGACAGCTGCCAGCACTGCCCGGCACAGTTCGTTGCACCCTCCATTTCGCTCGGCCAGCTGTTCCAGTAGCGCCGCCCGACTGCGCAGATCCCGGCTCGGGGCCCCATGCCCGGTCCAGCCCGGAGTCGATGCTCCCCTGATACCGAAACGAAACCGCCCGGCGAATGCCGGGCGGTCTGCATGGGGCGCTCGGATCAGCGCTTGTCGACGGTGACGATCTCGCGACGCTCGCTCATCGCTGCCGGCACCTCGGCCTCGTCGGTGTAGAACTGCTGGTACCACTCGCGCAGCTGGTAGACCGGGCCGTCGCCCTCGGCCAGCACCGGGTTGTTGATGCACACCTTGTGCTTCCAGATGTCCACGTCCTGGTAGAAGGAGGTGCGGTTCTGCTGCACATACTCCTTGGCCAGCGCCTCGTTCTGCTCCTCGCTCCAGCCCGGCATCTTCTTCACCAGGCAGCCGAAGCGCAGCTCGAAGCTGTTGGGGCCGATCGGCACGTGGCAGTTGAGCAGGATCGAGTGCACTTCCATGCCTTCGAACACCGCGCGCATGCGGGTGAAGTGGGTGGCCGGGCCGAAGTAGGCCGACTCGGCGACCAGGTCGCCGCCCAGGCGGATCGAGTCGCCATGGAAGATCTGGTGGGCGATATGGCCCTCGAAGATGTTGGAGAAGTACTTGGTAGGCGTGCCGTGCACCGGGCCGAAGTGCTGGGCGTCGGCGAGGTTGTCGACCAGCTCGCGCGGATGGGTGTCGATGATCAGGGTGTCGAGGTGCCAGTCGTGCGACCACTCGTCGCTGTCGATTTCCGGCAGGTGCGGGATCACCACATCTGCGGCCGGGGCCTTGCCTTCGGGGTTGTTCCAGACGAACAGCAGGCCGTTCTCCTCGCAGGTCAGCCAGGCGCGGGTCTTGGCCTTGGGCGGGATGCGCTCGCAGTAGGGGATCTCGGCGCAGCGGCCGCTGCCCTCGAACTTCCAGTGGTGGAACGGGCAGACCACACGGTTGCCTTCCAGGGTGCCCTGCGACAGGTCCGCGCCCATGTGCGGGCAGTGGGCGTCGAGGAGGTTGATCTTGCCGCTGTCTTCGGCGAACGCCACCAGGCGGGAGCCGAAGATGTTCAGGGTGTGCAGCTTGCCGTCGCGGTAGTCGTTGGCGACACCCAGGCAGTGCCAGCCGCGCGCGAAACGGTGCGGCAGCGCATTGTTGCTGTTGTTATTGGTCATCAGGCTTTCTCCGTTGAGCACACGCAAGGCGGGACGCCCTCCGGCCGCGCCTCGGGGCGGGCCGGACGGCGGCGTCCGACGATCTTCACCGAGGCACGCCCTGCGCTCATCATCCGCTTGGACTAGAAAGCGCGATTTCAGGCACCGACCGGCACCCGCCAGTCCGCGACTATGCCCTGCTCCAGGGCGAACGGCTGGGCGGCGATGGTGCGCTTCTGGAACGCCGAGGCCTCGGCGGCGGTGGCCAGCCAGAGCATCACCTGCGCCGGCACCTCGGGCGGCGCCATGCCGCCGCGCAGGGCGATCACGCCCTTGTCGCCGATGGTGGCCATCAGCGCCTCGGTGGTGACCACGCCGGGATTGACGGTGAAGGCGCGGATGCCGCGCTCGCCCAGCTCGGTGCTCAGCACCCCGGACAGGCGCGACACCGTGGCCTTGCCGGCGCCGTAGGCGTAGCCCCAGCCGCCGCGCCCGGCCGCCACCGGCGGATCGCTCTCGCCGGCGCCGGAAGTGACGTTGATGATCACCCCGTCGCCGCGCTCGAGCATCTGCGGCAGTACCGCGCGGGTGGCGAGGAACGGCGCCAGCAGGTAGCCCTGGTAGACGCGCAGCAGGGTCTCGGCCTCCAGCTCGAGGAACGGCAGGTTGAGGTCGCTGCCCTGGTAGATGGCGTTGTTGACCAGCACATCGATGCGCCCGAAGTGCTCGAGCACCGCCGCGCAGGCGGCGCATACCGATTCCGCGTCGAGCAGGTCCATGCGCACCACGAAGACCTCGCGGCCCAGCTCGCGGATGGCCGCAGCGGTCGCGGCCAGGCTGCCGGCCAGCGGCGTGCCGTCCGGATTGCGCAGTGCGTGCTGGTGGCTCTCGCCCTCCTCCAGCGTGCGCGCGCTGATCGCCACGTCGAAGCCGGCGCGGGCGAAGGCCAGCGCCGTCGCCCGGCCGATGCCCCGGCTGGCGCCGGTGATGAATGCCACCTTGTTCATTGCAGACTCCTTGAATTGAATCCCCGTCCCGGCGCATGGCCGGGCCAATCTCCTGTAGGGGCGAATTCATTCGCCTGACGCGGCCACGCTGGCGAATGAATTCGCCCCTACAGTGGCAGTCTTGGCGCCGGACATGCCGCCCGGCATCGTCAATACGGACCAGAAACGACGAGGCCACCCGCAGGTGGCCTCGTCGTTGCCGATGAAAAGTCAGAACTTCGTCGGGCGCACCATGGCATCCATGCCGCCGTCGACGAACATCACGCTGCCGTGGATGAAGCTGGCCTGCGGCGACTGCAGGAAGGCGACCAGCGCGGCGATCTCCGCCGGCTGGCCGGCGCGGCCGAGCGGAGCGACGAAGTCGCGCACCGCCTGACCGAAGCGCGGATCGTCCTTGGAGGACTGCAGCAGCGGGGTCTCCACCGCGCCGGGCGCCACCACGTTGAGGCGCAGGCCGAGGCTACCCCACTCCACCGCCTGCTGCCGCGCGTAGCAGGTCACCGCGTACTTGGAGCAGCCATAGGCGACGCCCTGGTCGAGTTCGTTGGCCAGGGCGATGGCGCGCGCCTCGTCGCCGGCCAGCATCGCCTCGGTCATCGGCTGGCTGTCGGCGCCCGGCTGGGTCGCGGCCACCGAGCCGATGACCAGTGCCGCGCCCCGCTCGCCGCGCGCCAGCGCGCCGGCCAGGCCGTCGAGCAGCGCGGTGACGCCGAAGTGGTTGACCGCGACTATCACTGCAGACGGCAGGGTGACGCCGACGCCGGCGCAGCACACCAGGCCGTCGAGCACGCCGTCGCAACGGTCGAGCACCTCCTCGATCGCCGCCTGGCGGCCTTCGGCGGTGGACAGGTCGGCGATCACCTCGGCATTGGCGCGGTCGATGCCGATGATCTGGTGACCGGCGGCACGCAGGGCGGCACACACCGCGGCGCCGATGCCCGACGCGGAACCGCTGACAGCTGTGACTGGCATGGTGAACTCTCCTTGATGACTGGGTTTGCCGCACTCTAGGCGCGCCGCGGCGCGCGGCGAATCGTCCGTGCGGACGATATCAGCCGGCGCGCAGCCGCTGCGCCTGGCCGTCGGCCTGGCCGACGGCCATCACGCTGTTGAGCATGATGCGCACCAGCTCGGTCTGCCGGCGCACGCCGGTCTTGGAGAAGATCGCGCGCAGGTGGGCGCGCGCGGTGTTGCGGCGGATGTTCAGCGCCTCGGCGGCCTCCTCCAGCGACAGGCCGTTGGCCAGTTCGAGGCACAGCGCGGTCTCCGCCGGGGTCAGGTTGAACAGCTGCTTGGCCACCGTGGTGCTGGTCAGCGACTTGCCGACCGCATCGCGGATGTACACCACCACCGCCGGCTGACCCTTGCTTTCCGCCCACTCCAGCGAGGGTACCGACTCCACCACCACCACCAGGCTGACCTGGCCGGACGGCCGGGCGATCGACACCGCTTCGGCGATCGCCGGACTCTCCTTGCCCTGGCGGGCGAAGGCATTGCGCACCAGGCGCTGCAGCTCGCGGTTGTCGCTGGGATAGGAGGCCTCCAGGCGACCGCCGACCACCTTGAGGCCGTCGGCGCCGGCGAGGATCTCCTGGGCGATGGCGTTCTGCTGCAGCACGCGGCCGCTCTCGTCGAGCACGATGGTCGCCACCGACAGGCGGCTGATCGCCTGGGAGTACAAGGTGCCCATCGACTGGCTGCGGTCCAGCTGGTTGTGCATGTTGAGGGCGCGGCGCAGGTGCGGCAGGATCAGCTCGCACAGGGCGCGGTCGCGCGCCGAGAACTTCGGCGCGGACTCGGGGCGGGTGATGCGAAAGCGCAGCTTGCCGGAATCCGGGGTGGCGATGTCCACGCCCATCACGTGGTACACGCCCTTCGGCCCGCACCAGTGCTGGTAGTAGGAGGACTCGCGCCAGTCCTTCTCGCTCATCAGGTCGTCGACGGTGAACACCTTGTCGACCGGCTGGTTGATGAACGGGGTGCTGGAGTGCGGGTAGGTCAGGTAGGTGACCTTGCCCTCGCCCTCGACATTGCCGGCGACGATCATCAGGCCGGCGTCCGACTGGTCGGGGATGCGCAGGATCAGGGTCACGTAGTTGGCGGCGAACAGGTCGCGCAGCTGCTCCATCGGGATGTGCCACAGCCGGCTGTCCAGCGCCGCATCGTACAGGACCGCGACCAGGCGGTCGTATTCGGCCAGATCCAGGCCCGCCAGGGCATGGAGGTCTGCAGTAATCTTTTCCACCCTATCACCTCTTGGCGGAGACGGCTCATGGGCCGGCTCCTTATTGTTCTTGTCGATCAGGTTTCCCCGGGCATCCTCCGGGCCGGCGGCGCAAACCCCCTGCCCGGTGCGCCTCCTGCGCCGGTGCGGCCGCCGTCGAAACGGCGGGCACCTTCGTCATTTTCCTGTCGTCAGGATACTGCCAAAGCCGGGAGGCAGTTCAAGAGCCGCGATCTTGAGGCCTCCCGGACTTCTGTTTCCGGCTGTTACACGCAGGCCGTCGCCTCCTTCGTCCCGGCCTGGGACCGGTGCTGGCTGCCGTCGGCGGTGGCTGCGCCCTCGCGCGCCCGCACCAGCGGCCGCCCCTCGTTGAACCAGGCAGCCAGCGCCGGCAGCAGGAAGATCGCGCCGAACACGTTGACCAGGAACATGAAGGCCAGCAGCACGCCCATGTCGGCCTGGAACTTCAGCGGAGCGAAGGCCCAGGTGCACACGCCGATGGACATGGTCAGCGCGGTGAACACCGCCGCCGTGCCGCGCTGGCGCATCGCCTCGTAGAAGGCGTGGCGCAGGTCGCGGCCCTCCTCCATCTCGTGCTGGATGCGCTCATAGAGGTAGATACCATAATCGACGCCGACCCCGACTCCCAGCGCGACCACCGGCAGGGTGGCGACCTTGAGGCCGATGCCGAGCAGCGCCATCAGCGCGTTGCAGAGGATGGCGACGATGGCCAGCGGCACCAGGATGCACAGCACCGCGCGCAGCGAGCGGAAGGTCAGCCAGCAGAACAGCGCCACCGAGCCGAACAGCGCAGCCAGCATCATCACCTCGGCGCGGTCCACCGCCTCGTTGGAGGCGGCCATGATGCCGGCGTTGCCGCCGGCCAGGCGGAAGTTCACTCCGTGAGTGACGTCGGCGGCGACGATGCGCTTGAGTTCCTTGACCACGTGGGCGACGGTCGCCCCCTCATGGTCGGTGAGGAACACCAGGATCTGCATCTGCTGGCAGCCGTCGGTGACCATGCCCAGCTCCGACGAATAGGCGCGCGAGCCCTGCTGCAGGCCGCGCTCGGAGTTGGGAATCGCCGACCAGCGCGGGTTGCCCTCGTTGTTGCCGGCGATCACCACCTTGCCGGTGCCGGTGACGCTGGACACCGACTGCACGCCGGCGATGTGGCGCACGGCGAAGTCGAAGCGATCCACCGCACGCATCACGGCTGGGTCCAGGCAGGCTTCCGGGTGATCCTTGACCTCGACGAACACGGTCAGCACATCGAGACCGATGGCGTAGCTGCCGACGATCCGCGCGTTGTCGCGGTTGTAGCGCGAGTCGCTGCGCAGTTCCGGCGCGCCGGCGCCGATGTCGCCGGTCTGCAGGTCGCGGGCCTTGAGGGTGCCGACGGTGAGCAGGATGAGGCTGGTGGCGAACACCAGCAGCGCCGGGCCGGGCTTGGCCAGGCTGGAAAGCCCCCACCACAGCGGGTGCTTGCGGCCTTCCAGCGGCTTGTTGCTGGGCTGCGCCGAGCGTTCCAGACGCAGGTGGGAGATGATGATCGGCAGCATCATCTTGTTGGTGACGATCATCAGCAGCACGCCGAGGCAGGCGGTCACGCCCAGCTCGTGGACGATGGGGATGTCAATCAGCATGATCACCGCGAAGCCCACGGCGTTCATCAGCAGGGCCAGCGAGCCGGGGATGAAGATCTTGCAGAAGGCCGCATGGGCCGCGTCCTGCGCGCTGGCGCCGGCCAGCACATCCTGCTTCCAGGCGTTGGTCATCTGCACCGCGTGGGACACGCCGATGGAGAAGATCAGGAACGGCACCAGGATCGACATCGGGTCGATGCCCAGGCCCAGCAGCGGCAGCAGGCCGAGCAGCCAGACCACCGGCAGCAGCGCCACCACCAGCGCCACCACGGTCAGCTTGAGCGAGCGCGAATAGCCCCACAGCAGCGCCGCGGTGATCAGGAAGGCCACCACGAAGAAGCCCATCACCGCGCCGAGGCCCTCGACCACGTCGCCGACCAGCTTGGCGAAGCCGACCACGTTGATCTCGATCTGCTCATTGTTGTACTTGCTGCGGATTTCCTCGAGGCGCTTGGCCACCTCGACGTAGTCGACCTTCTCGCCGGTCTTCGGATCGACGTCCTGCAGGTCGGCGCGCACCATCGCCGCCTTCAGGTCGGTGGCCACCAGGCGCCCGATCTGCCCGGAGCGCGCGGTGTTGCTGCGTACCTGCTCGAGATCCTCGAGGGTGCCGGCGAAACGCGGCGGCACCACCACGTCGCCGAAGAAGCCGTCCTCGGTCACCTCGACGTACTGCACGTTGGGGGTGAACAGCGAGGTCACGCTGGAACGGCTGACCCCGGAGGTGAAGAACACGTCGTCGGTGACCTTGCGCAGGGTATCGAGGAACACCGGGTTGTAGATGTCGCCCTCGCCCTTCCAGCGTACGCTGACCAGGAAGCGGTTGGCGCCGGTGAACACCTTGCTGTATTCGAGGAAGTTCACCATGTACTCGTGGCGCAGCGGGATCAGCTTGTTGAAGCCGGGGTCCAGCCGCGTCTGCAGGGCGCTGGCGCCCAGGCCGACGGTGATGGCGACGAACAGCGCCATCAGCGCGCGGCGGCGGGCCATCAGCAGGTCGGCACAGGCCTCGACCCAGCGATCCACCCGGGAAGTTTGTCCTTTCATCACGTCACCCTCAGTCCTGCACGGCGGTGATGCCGCCACGGAAACTCTTGAACACGCCCTGCTCGCCGCCGACCACCAGCACACGCTCGTCCAGCGCCGCTACCGAGGTCAGGGTGCCGAGGCTCTTCAGGCGCAGGCTGTCGACCAGCTTGCCCTGGCCGTCGAAGCGGCTGACCACGCCGCCGGCGCCGACCACCAGCACGCCGGTCTGCCCGGGCAGCCGCGCATGGCCGTAGAGCGGCGCGGTATGGCCGAGCGGGACCTGGGTCCAGTTCTGGCCGAAGTCGTCGCTGACGAACACATGGCCGCGCATGCCGTAGGCCAGCCAGCGCTGCGCCGACAGGCGCACCACGCCGAACAGCGAGCCCTTGTAGAAGGCCGGCAGGGCTTCCCAGTTCTCGCCGCCGTCGGCCGAGCGCAGCACCGTGCCCTGCTCGCCGACCAGCATCAGTTGGCCGTCGGCGCCGCCGTCCATGCCGTTGAGGTGATAGCCGTCCACCGGCAGCTCGCGGGCCTGCCAGCTCTGCCCGGCGTCGCGGGACACGAAGAACTTGCCGTAGCTGCCGTAGGCCATCACGGTGTTCCCGGCGCCGGCCCAGACGCCGAGCAGCGGCTCGGCCAGCTCGTTGTCGATGCGGCTCTCCTGCCAGTGCTTGCCGCCGTCCGCGGAGTGCAGGATCCAGCCGTCGTGACCGACCGCCACCAGGCGCTCGGCCGACAGCCGCGCCACGCCGGTCAGCGAACTGCCGCGGCGCTGGTCGATGGCGGCCTGCTGCCAGCTGTCGCCGAGGTCGTCGCTGGTGAGGACGATGCCCTGCTCGCCGACCGCGACCACCCTGCGGCCGTCGACGGTCATGTCGTTGATCAGCAGGCGGTCGGTGCGCAGCTCGGTAGCCGGCAAAGGTGGCGGGGTGCGGTGCGAGAAGGCATACGCGGTGGTTGCCGCGACCACGGCCGAGACGGCGTAGGCGATCAACTGGCGCATGGCGACCTCCGCGGGCGATTGAGTGCTTTCATGCTGTCTTTCCCTTGTTCTTGTTGTGGGCGAGCGCGACGCGGCGGTCGCTCGACGCAGGCGTTGATACGGCTCGATGGTCCGCAAGACAGAGCTGCGCCGGCATCGTCCATAAGGAGTACGCCGGCGCAGAGGGGGAAGATGGGCGGGAGGGGATGGGGGCTATCGCATGAACGTGAGAGCGGCTTGCCCGTCCTCGGAAGGACTGGCAAGCCGCTGTAGGGGCGAATTCATTCGCCAAAATGCCCAGCAAAGGCGAATGAATTCGCCCCTACATTGCCCTGGGCGACGGGCGGAACTCAGGCGATCTCGAACAGCCCGGCGGCGCCCATGCCGCCGCCGATGCACATGGCCACCACCACGTAGCGCACGCCGCGGCGACGGCCTTCCAGCAGGGCATGGCCGACCATGCGCGCCCCGGACATGCCGAACGGATGGCCGATGGCGATGGCGCCGCCGTTGACGTTGAGGCGGTCGTCGGGGATACCCAGCACGTCGCGGCAGTGGATCACCTGGCAGGCGAAGGCCTCGTTGATCTCCCACAGGCCGATATCGGCCACGGTCAGGCCGAAGCGGTTGAGCAGCTTGGGCACCGCGAACACCGGGCCGATGCCCATCTCCTCCGGCGCGCAGCCGGCCACGGCGATGCCGCGGTACACACCGAGCGGCGCCAGGCCACGGCGCGCCGCCTCGGCGCGGCTCATCAAGAGGGTCGCCGCGGCGCCGTCGGAGAACTGCGAGGCGTTGCCGGCAGTGACGAACTCGCCCTGCTGCACCCACTTGCCGTCCTTCCACACCGGCTTGAGCGCGGCGAGATCCTCCAGCCTGGTCGACGGGCGGTTGCACTCGTCGCGGTCGGCGAGCACCTCCTCGTGGCCGGTCGGGTTGCCCTCCTTGTCGAAGCACAGCTTGCGCGCGGCGAGCGGCACGATCTCGTCGGCGAACAGCCCGGCGGCCTGCGCCGCGGCGGTGCGCTGCTGGCTCTGCAGGGAATACTCGTCCTGGGCGGCGCGCGAGATGCCGTAGCGGCGCGAAACGATCTCGGCGGTCTCCAGCATCGGGATGTAGGCCGCCGGCACCACTTCCTGCACCGCCAGCGACTGCGCGCGGTAGCTGTTCTTGTGCTTGGTCTGGGTCAGCGACAGCGACTCGACGCCGCCGGCCACCGCCACGCCCAGCTCGCCGGTCATGATGCCCTTGGCGGCGACGCCGATGGTCATCAGGCCGGAGGCGCACATGCGGTCCAGCGCCATGCCCGGCACCGTGTCCGGCAGGCCGCCGGTGTAGGCGCACAGGCGGCCGATGTTGTAGGCCTGGGTGCCCTGCTGTACCGCCGCGCCCATGATCACGTCCTCCACTGCGCCCGGCTCGATACCGGCGCGCTCGACCACCGCGCGCACCACGTGGCCGCCGAGCACCGGCGCCTCGGTGTCGTTGAAGGAGCCGCGGAAGGACTTGGTCAGCGCGGTGCGCGCGGTGGATACGATCACCGCATCGTTCGGATTGGCTTGCATGGGAATCTCTCGCTCAGTTGAAGGTGTAGCGGCTGATGGTGTCGACCACGCAGCCCGGGCGCTCGCCGCCCTCGATCTCGACGCTGACCCGCACGGTGGCCTGTACCGCCGCGCCGACCTGCTCGACGCGCACCACCTCGCCGCGCCCGCGGATGCGCGCGCCGACCTTGACCGGCGCCGGGAAGCGCACGCGGTCGCAGCCGTAGTTGACGCCCATGCGCAGGTTGTCGACCTGGATCAGCTGCGGCAGGAACAGGTTGATCAGGGACAGGGTCAGGTAGCCGTGGGCGATGCAGCCGCCGAACGGGCCGCTGGCGGCGCGCACCGGATCGACGTGGATCCACTGGTGGTCGCCGGTGGCCTCGGCGAACAGGTTGACCCGCGCCTGGTCGATCTCGATCCAGTCGGTGGCACCAAGATCCTGGCCCTCGGCGGCGAGCAGCTGTTCGGCGCTGGAATAGATGGTGGTCATGGCGCGCACCTCAGGCCTGCTGGGAGCTGACCGACAGCACTTCGCCGGTCATGTAGGAGGCGTAGTCGCTGGCCAGGAAGACCATCACGTTGGCCACTTCCCAGACCTCGGCGGCGCGGCCGAAGGCCTCGCGGCTGGCCAGCTGGGCGAGCAGCTCCTCGCTGGAAGCCTTCTTGAGGAAGTCGTGCAGGGCGATGGACGGCGACACCGCGTTGATTCGCACGCCGAACTCAGCGGCTTCCAGTGCGCTGCAGCGGGTCAGCGCCATCACCCCGGCCTTGGCCGCGGCGTAGTGGGCCTGCTCCTTCTGCGCGCGCCAGCCGAGCACCGAGGCGTTGTTGACGATCACCCCGCGGCCGCGGCCCTGCATGTGCGGCAGCATGGCGCGGGTCATGCGGAAGGTGCCGGTCAGGGTGATGTCGAGCACCCGCGACCACTCCTCGTCGCTCATCTCGGTGACGCGCTTCTGGCCGCCGAGCCCGGCGTTGTTGATCAGCACGTCGACGCCGCCCAGGCAGTCCTCGGCGGCGGCGACCAGCGCCTGCACTTCTTCTTCCACGGCGACGTTGCACAGCTGGCCGTAAACGGCTTCGAGGCCGGTCTCGGCCTTGAGGCGCTCGACCGCCTCTTCCAGACGGCGCGGGTGGATGTCGGAGATCATCAGCGCCCGGCAGCCCTCCTCCGCGCAGCGCTTGGCGGCGGCGAAACCGATGCCGGCACCGGCGGCGGCGGTGATCAGGACGGACTTGCCGGCCAGCAGCTGGTGGCCGGGAACGTAGGGGGGAGCTTGTCGCATGGCAGAAACCTCGTTGGTAAAGGGTCTGCCACAGGTATACGGGGCGCTCGGGGGGGCTACATCGTCAAAACGGACGGGGCGGGCGTGCGCCGAGGAAGGAGAAGAAGTTGAGGTTGCGGGATGGTCTTGAAGGACGACGCCCGTAGCATGCGCCCGGCGAGATATCAGACCCTTGAAAGGCCAGCCATCACACAGGACTCACTACATTGTTCATCCTCGTGAACCGCGCTAATCTCAACGCGCCAAAAATCGCGTGCAAAGGGACTTACCGTGATAGCGTCAAGCCGTTTCATACCCCGCCCCATTCGCAAAATTTGCATTTTGAGCGACGACACACGCTCGTTCCTGGGTGCTCTCCATGGTGACCAACATGTCATGCACCATTTTGCGCCTATTCATAGCTGAATCTTACGGAGCGCACCCCTGCCGCCACAAAGCGCAATGTTCGCTTTGAAAAACATTTATTAATGGAATGACATGCGAAGGAAGACAAATATGCGCCAGCTTAAAACTCAGCCCCCAAAGCACGCAGGCGATATTCAGCAACATCGCGACGCAGCGACAACCGCAGGTACAGCCGGAATTGCAGCCGGTTACCACGGCGCAGAGGTTATGGACCGCCAGGGGATCGCCGATACCACGGAAACCTTGGGCAACCTCGGAATGGACGAGGTCGTGGGCCAATACCTGAACAATACCCAGCAATCTCTTGCCGGTTTCATGGCCGAACAGGAGTTCGTGAGGAGTTTCAATCTCAACGCAGCGAAGCTGGGGATGGCGCCCTCAGAGGTTTCCGCCACTCGGCTAGGCTCCCATGAGCCCAACTCTCCGGACATCTTGACCTCATGGGGTGAAACCTACCAGCCGAAGTTCTATTCGACTGCGGAAGGCAGTGCCGAGGCGCTCACCGAGATCGTAGCTGGCGAGCACGGTCTTCTTAACCGGTACGCAGACCAGCAGTTGCTGGCCCCCGCCGATCAACTGGCGCAAGTGCGTGAGATCACCCAAGGCAAGATCGATGCAGCGCTAGCCGATGGAGACATGGAGCGTGCCGAGTTGCTCAGCGACAGCCTGTCCCGGCTGACTGACCGCATCTCCCACCCTGGCGGGGCGAGCAGCGAGGTGTTCAGTTACGAGGAAATGCAGAGGCGTGCTGAAGTAGTGCAGGCCGGCGGCGACATCGATCTCGGCAACGGCTCCGACGCCTTCGACTCCGGTGCGCTACTCGGCGAACAGGCGCTGCTCGCTGCGGGGCTTTCGGCGGCAATCGGCGGCGGCACAATCCTGTTGTCGGCAACCCAAGACCTGTTGAACGGCAAGATTACCTCCACCGAGATATCCGCCCGCGTGCAGGAGTGGTGGCGGTGCACGGGCAGCACCACGGTTGTGGAGACGGGCGGGCGCTCGATCATTGCTGGCAGCCTGGCCTCACTGGAGGCGGTTGATCCATTTGGCGCACTTGTGGTCACGACCTTTGCCTGGGATGTCGCCCGTCTCGGCATTCGCGCATCTCGCGGGGAGTTGCGTGATGGTGAGCTGGAGCAAACGCTCAAGCAGTTGGCTCTCAACAAGTTGCCCATCGTCGGCGCCTCGGCGGCGGTCGTGTCGATAGCCGGAGCATCCGTGGGTCTTCCACTGGTCGTGATTGGCCAGTTGCTGGTGCGGAACCTGATCCGCGAGCACAAGGTACAGCAGGCCTGCATCGGGCTTCTCAACAACATTCAGGACGAGTTGGAGAAGTCTGCTCGCGCCGTGGTTGGCACCGCGACACTGATTGAGCGCACAGGCGCGCTCGCCGAAGCGCGTCTCGCCGCCACCGTTCGGACTGCAGACAGCACCGAGGATACCGCATGGCTCGCTGGCTCTGCGGCCGATACGGCACGAGAGCTTGAGGGCACTTTCGATTCCGTCTTGGCAAAACTGGAGGCGATCCGCCGGAGCAGATCGCAATGACCTCACTGCTGTCGGCAGAAGATAAGGCAAAAGTTGGTGCCATCTCGCGCATTGAGCTTCCCTCCGACCTGCTCGCGGAGATCGGAGATATCGACGCCCACTCGCTCGGCCAGGAAATGAGCCTTGCCGTGAATACCACTAGGGACTCCCAAGCGCTCCTGACGAAGGCCGAGACGGTGAAGTGGTACCAGTTCTGGCGCCGCGGCGAGAAAGACGAGGCGATCATCGCCTCACTGAAGTCGATGCAGGAGTACCAGCAGGTCACCGCCAAGATCGGCGCTTATAACCTCTGGCTGTCACATAAAATTCTCGGGACTGAGGAAGTACTCAAGAAGCAAAACGACCGGATTGAGGCAGCGCAGCATGAGATCGAGGACAAGGTTTCCGAGGTTGACGCCATGCTGGCGAAGTTCCGCCGCGAAATAACACAGCTGAGCGACGAAATGCTGAGATACCTGTGCGACGCGGAACAGGAGCGCGAGAAGCTCGCTGCCTCCTCTGTGCTGAGCAAGCAGTTGCTTGACGACTACGCCGAGCAAGCAGAATCCATCCGTGATTATCTCGGGCGGATCGCCGAGCTTGCACAGACCCGCAGAGATCTCCAGCGTCACGTGGGGGAAACCTCGGCAGCGCTGCAAGCGCAATCGGGAGCAGTCGGGGCCCTCGAGAAACAGCGTCACGCGGAGGAAACCTCGGCAGCGCTGCAAGCGCAATCGGGAGCAGTCGGGGCCCTCGAGAAACGGATGGCGGCAGACAGCCATGAGATCGCCACGAAGATAACCGCCCTGCAGGGCGGTCTCCAGCGTCACGCGGAGGAAACCTCGGCAGCGCTGCAAGCGCAATCGGGAGCAGTCGACACCCTGGCCAAACGGATGGTAGCAGACAGTCGCGAGGTCTCCGCGAAGATAGCTGCTCTGCGGGGTGGGCTGGAACGAGTCGGCGGATGGGCGCAGCAGTTCGGTCGAGCAACCCAGTCGAAGTTGAAGGCCGTGGACGCTGCAGCTGCAGAAAACGCCCTAGCCCTCAATACAAGGCTTGATGCCGTGCAATCCCAGCTTGATTCCGACTCTCGCAGGCGCTTTAAAAAACTCGCTTGGACAGTCGGGATAAGCCTCGGACTAAGTCTGCTTGCCTGTGCGGGCGCAATCAGCTCCATGTGGTTTCTAATCGCGACTGATACCGAACTCGCGAGTAAGCTGGGCATCCTTTTTTCCAGCTTCAGCACACCATCAAAGTAGGGCAATTTCCTTCATCGAAAAGCGTCTTGGCGACCGCCCCAGGCTCTGGCCGTGCAATGTGCTGGTACACAGCCGGATCGGCCGGCGGGTCTGGTTCCACGAGGTGGCGGAATTCCTGCGCCGCATCCCCGGACTCAGGCCGGGGCCGACCCTGCGCGAGTTCCTCGGCCCTTCGCTGGCGGACGCGGAGTACGCTCACGACCGCAGCCAGCGGATCGCCACGGACAGGAAACGCTCCGCGGCGCCGGTGGAATGAACACTCCCAATTACAGGGTGCTGGCCCCGCACGGCGACGGCCGCCGGCGAGCGCCGGCTGCCGCTCAGAACGTCTCCCAGGCCCCTTCCCTGACGCCGCCTGCCCTGGCCGACACTGCCGGTGCCATCACTTCGCGGGGGGGAAGCTCGCGCTGCGGCAGCGCATCCGGCTGCTGCGGCGCGTCGCCCAGGCGGAACACCGCCACCGCCTCCTGCAGGGTCTGCGCCTGGTCGGCCAGCGAGAGCGACGCGGTGGACGCCTCCTGCACCAGTGCGGCGTTCTGCTGGGTTACCTGCTCCATCTGCGCGACGGCGGCGTTGACCTGGGCGATGCCTTGGCTCTGCTCCTGGGAGGCCGCCGAGATCTCGTCGATGATGTCGGCCACCCGGCGCACGGCGCCGACCACGTCGGCCATGGTCCTGCCGGCCTGCTCGACCAGTTTCGAGCCATCCTCGACCCGGCGCGTGGACTCCTCGATCAAGGCCTTGATGTCGTTCGCCGCGGAGGCCGAGCGACTGGCCAGGTTGCGCACCTCGCCGGCCACCACCGCGAAGCCGCGGCCTTCCTCGCCGGCGCGCGCCGCTTCCACCGAGGCGTTGAGGGCGAGGATGTTGGTCTGGAAGGCGATCGAGTCGATCACGTTGATGATGCTGGCGATGCGCTGCGAGCTGTCGGTGATGCCCTGCATGGTCTCGACCACCCGGTGCACCACCACGCGCCCTTGCTCCGCGGTGCGCGAGGCGTTGTTGGCCAGCCCATGGGCCTGGCGGGCGTTGTCGGCATTCTGCTGCACCGTGGCGGTCAGCTCCTCCATGCTGGCCGCCGTCTGCGCCAGGGAGGCCGCCTGCTGCTCGGTACGCGCCGACAGGTCGACGTTGCCTCTGGCGATCTGCGCCGAGCCGCTGGCGATGCTCTCGCTGCTGGCGCGCACCGAACCTACCACCTGGGTCAGCGAGCCCTGCATCCGCTGCATCGCGTAGGTCACGCTGCCCGGCAGCGCCCGCGACATGTCGATGCGCGCGGTGAGATCGCCATTGGCGATGCTGGTCGCCAGGTCGGCCACTGCGGCCGGCTCGCCGCCCAGCTGGCGGGTCAGGCCGCGGGTCAGCAGCACGCCGATCAGCACACCGGCCAGCAGTCCGGCGGCGGTCAGGCCGATCATCAGCAGACGGATGTCGGCGTAGATCTCGTCGGTCTGATGGCTGAGTTCGGCGGCGTTGCCCATCTTGCTCTCGACCAGCTGGGTCATCATCTCGGTGGCCTGGTCGGCAACCGGGCGTATGGAAGTGAGCAGGTATTCGGTCGAGGAGCGCGGATAGGGCACATCTTCGCCATCGAGGCGGCGGACCACATCCTTGATGTTCTGCTCGAATTCCGCCTGCACCTCCAGCAGATAGCCGAGTCGGGTCTTGTCATCCTCGCTGACGAAGGTTTCTCCGGCCCTGGCCATCTCGCTGCGTACCAGCTCCAGATGTTCATTCAGCTCGCTCAGATACTCCTGCCGCTCCTCGATCGACGCCGTCAGGATCGCGCTGCGAATGGCCGAGGCCGCGGCCAGGAACTGGCTGTTCGCTTCGCCGGCATAGCGCAGGCCGGCAGCCTCGCGCTCGTACATCAGGGACGCCAGTTCCTTGAGCTGCGCAGCCTTGAGAATCCCCTGCAGACCGACGAAGGCGCCGATCAGCGATACCAGAAAAAATCCACAGACCAGCTTGGTGCCCACTGTCTGTCGTCTCAACCAATCCATGCATGTTCTCCAGGCCGAAATGGACAACGCCCCGGCCACCAGGCCGAGGCGTCGCGACATTCACCGCTCCCTCAGGTCCCCCAGACCTTCTGCGCCTTGGGCGCTTCGGCGAGGATTTCGTCGACCACCGGGCCGATCTCCTCGGGCAGCCAGCGCGCGCCCTTGTCGCGGGTCACCCCGGTGCGCCAGCCGTCGCCGAGGGAGATGCGCCCGCCCTGGCTCTCGAACACCTGGCCGGTGACGTGGCGCGACTGTTCGCTGCCCAGCCAGACCACCAGCGGCGCGACGTTCTCCGCCGCCCACAGGTCGAAGCTGCCGTCCTCGGGCTTCTTCACCACCTCGGCCATGGCGCTCTCGGTCATCGCCGTGCGCGCCGCCGGGGCCAGGGCGTTGGCGGTGATGCCGTAGCGGGCCAGCTCGGCGGCCTGCACCAGGGTCAGCGCGGCGACGCCGCCCTTGGCCGCCGAGTAGTTGGACTGCCCCACCGAGCCCTGCAGGCCGGCGCCGGAGCTGGTGTTGATGATGCGCGCATCGACCGGCTGGCCGGCCTTGGCCTGGTCGCGCCAGCGGCGGGCGAGGATGTTGGCCAGGCAGAAGTGGCCCTTGAGGTGCACCTGCATGACCAGGTCCCAGTCTTCCTCGCTGAGGCTGAGGAACATGCGGTCGCGCAGGATGCCGGCGTTGTTGACCAGCACGTGCACCTCGCCGAAGGCCGCCAAGGCGGCATCGACGATGCGCTGGGCGCTTTCCAGGCGGGTGATGTCGTCGGCGTTGGCGATGGCCTGGCCGCCGGCGGCGCGGATCTCGCCGGCGACGTCCTCGGCGGCGGATTGACGGATGTCGTTGACCACCACGTTGGCGCCCTCGGCGGCGAAGGCCAGCGCGTAGGCGCGGCCCAGCCCGCCGCCGGCGCCGGTGATGATCACGGTTCTTCCTGCACAGATAGCCATGGTTTGTTGTCCTTGTTCTGGTGGAGTCAGTCTGTAGGGGCGAATTCATTCGCCCAACCGGGCCGCAAAGGCGAATGAATTCGCCCCTACAGGCCCGTGCTCAGCCGCTGCTATAGCCTTTCGATGATGGTCACGTTGGCCTGGCCGCCGCCTTCGCACATGGTCTGCAGGCCGTAGCGGCCGCCGCTGCGCTCCAGCTCGTGCAGCAGCGTGGTCATCAGCCGCGCACCGGTAGCACCGAGCGGGTGGCCGAGGGCGATGGCGCCGCCGTTGGCGTTGGTACGCGCCGGGTCGTAGTCCAGCTCCTTGGCCCAGGCCATCACCACCGAGGCGAAGGCCTCGTTGATCTCCACCCGGTCGATGTCGTTCATCGTCATGCCGGCCTTCTTCAGGGCGTGGCGGGTCGCCTCGATCGGCGCGGTGAGATGCCAGATCGGGTCGTCGCCACGCACGCTGATGTGGTGGATGCGCGCGCGCGGGGTCAGGCCGTAGCGCTTGAGCGCCGCCTCGGAGACCACCAGCAGCGCCGCCGAGGCGTCGCAGGTCTGGCTGGAGACCGCGGCGGTGATCGACGGGTACTCCGCGCCCACCGGCTCCAGGCTGGCCATCTTCTCCAGAGTTGTCTCGCGCGGCGTCTCGTCGTACCAGACGCCTTCCAGCGGCACGATCTCGCGGGTGAAGCGGCCGGCGGCGATGGCGCTCAGGGCGCGCTGGTGGCTCTCCAGGGCGAAGGCCTCCATCTGCGCGCGGCTGATGCCCCAGTGGTCGGCGATGCGCTGGGCGGCGTAGAACTGGTTGACCGGCTGGTCGCCGAAGCGCGCCTGCCAGCCCTTGCTGCCGGAGAACGGATCGGCGAAGCCGAGCGGCTGGCCGGCGAGCATGGCCGAGGAGATCGGGATCTGCGTCATGGTCTGCACGCCGCCGACCGCCACCACGTCCTGGGTGCCGCTCATCACCGCCTGGGCGGCGAAGTGCAGCGCCTGCTGCGACGAGCCGCACTGGCGGTCGACGGTGGTGCCCGGCACGTTGAGCGGCAGGTCGGCGGCCAGCCAACTGGTGCGGGCGATGTCGCCGGCCTGCGAGCCGATGGTGTCGACGCAGCCGAAGATCACGTCGTCGTACTCGTGGGCCGGGATCGGGTTGCGCGCAACCAGCGCCTTCAGCACGTGGGCGCCGAGGTCGATGGCATGCACGTGGGACAGACCGCCCTTGCGCTTGCCGGTCGGGCTGCGCAGGGCGTCGACGATATAGGCTTCAGCCATGCTTCACTCCTCGAAGGTGTTGCCCGGCGCCAGCGCGGCGCCGTCGGCCAGCACGCAGGCGGCCACGCGGGATTTGTGGAAGGCACGGTCGCCCCAGGAGGCGTCCAGCGCCCAGGCGCGCTTCATGAACATCTGCAGGTCGACTTCCCAGGTGTAACCCATGGCGCCGTGCACCTGGATGCCGTGGCGGGCCGACAGCCAGGCCGCCTCGGCGCAGGCCAGACGGGCGTGGGAGACGTGCACCGCGGCATCGGACGCGCCACTGGCCAGGGCGTGGGCCGCGCGGTACAGCACCGGCTTGGCGAACTCGACCTTGGTGGCGACGTCGGCCAGGTGGTGCTTGACCGCCTGGAAGCTGCCGATCGGCTTACCGAACTGCTTGCGCTGGGCGACGTAGTCGACCGACAGGTCGAGCATGCGCTGGGCCAGGCCCAGGGCCTGACCGGCCACCGCCAGGGCGCCGCGGTCCAGGGTCTGCGCCCACAGCGCGCGACCCTGCTCGCCGGCGGCGACGCGGGTCGCCGAGCTCGGCTCCCAGACCACCTGGCTGAGGCGGCGCGAGGCGTCGATGCTCGGGCTGGCGATCACGTCGACCAGCTGGCGCGGCAGCAGGTGCACCTCGTCGCCATGGGCGAGCAGCAGCCGGTCGGCCAGGTGGGCGTCGGCCACCAGCGGGTTGATCGGGTGGCCGACGGCGACACGGATGCTGCCGTCGGCGATCTGCACCAGCGCCTCGTCGCGGCCGGCAGTGCCCTCGGGCAGCGCACTCAGCAGGCCGGCGGCCACGTAGGCGGTGTCGGCCAGCGAGTCGGGAATCGCGTAGTAGCCCAGCTCCTGGGTCATCAGCGCCCAGGCAACATCGTCCATGCCCAGGCCGCCGCAGGCTTCGGGTACCGACAGGGCGGTGAGGCCCTGCTCGGCGATCTTGTTGCGCAGCTCGGGCGAGCGGCCGGCGTCGGTTTCCCAGACGTCGCGGAGCATCTCGGGGGCCGCCTCGGTCATCAGGAAGCGGCTGATCGCCTCGCGGAAGGCGAGCTGGTCGTCGTTGAAGGTGAAGTCCATGGCCCGCTCCTTACTTCGGCAGGCCGAGCATGCGCTCGGCGATGATGTTGCGCTGGATCTCGTTGGTGCCGGCGTAGATCGGCCCGGCCTGGGCGAACAGGAAGCCCTCCAGCCAGCCCTCGCTGCCGTCCAGCAGCTCGCCGCGCGCGCCGAGGATGCGCATGGCGGTCTCGTGCATGCGCAGGTCCAGCTCGGACCAGAAGATCTTGTTGGTGCTCGACTCGGCGCCGATGCGCGCGCCGCGCGCCAGGCGGCCGACCGTGTGGTAGGCGGACAGCGCGTAGGCCTGGGCGTCCATCCACGCCTGGACCACCGCCTCGCGGATGCTCGGGTCGCGGTCGGCGCTGTCCTGGTTGGCGCGGTACAGCTCGACCAGCTTGCGCGCGGTGGCCTGGAAGCGCGCCGGCGAGCGCAGCAGCAGGCCGCGCTCGAAGCCGGCGGTGGCCATGGCCACGTGCCAGCCCTGCCCTTCGGCGCCGATGCGGTTGTCGACCGGTACGCGCACGTCGTCGAAGAACACCTCGGCGAAGGCGTCCTTGCCGTTGAGCGCCTTGATCGGGCGGATGGTTACGCCCGGGGCATTCAGCGGTACCAGCAGGTAGGACAGGCCGTGGTGGCGGCTGGAGGCCGGGTCGCTGCGGAACAGGCCGAACAGCCAGTCGGCGAAGATGGCGCGGGTCGACCAGGTCTTCTGGCCGTTGAGCACGTAGTGGTCGCCGTCACGGATCGCCTTGCTGGTGATCGCCGCCATGTCCGAGCCGGCGTTCGGCTCCGACCAGCCCTGCGCCCACATGTCGGCGCTGGCGGCCATGCGCGGCAGGAAGCGCTTCTTCTGCTCCTCGGTGCCGAACTCCATCAGGGTCGGGCCGAGCAGCAGCTGGCCGTTCTGGTTGACGCGCATCGGCGCGCCGGAACCGTAGTACTCCTCCTCGAAGATCAGCCATTCGGTGAGGTCGCAGCCGCGCCCGCCGAGTTCGGCCGGCCACATCACCATGGACAGGCGGGCGTCGAACAGGCGGCTTTCCCATTCGCGGTGTTGTTCGAAGCCTTCACGGGTGTCGTAGCTGGCCAGCGGCTCGCGCGGCAGGTTGTCCGCCAGCCAGGCCCGCACTTCGGCGCGGAAGGCCTTCTGTTTGGGGGTATAGGCAAGATCCATGGTGCGTCCTCAGAACTTGGCGTCGCGCTTCTCGACGAAGGCCCGGCGGGTCTCCGCGGAGTCCGGGCTGGTGTAGGCCTGCAGGGTGAAGCCCTGCTCCCAGCGGTACTTGTCTTCGAGGTTGCCGTCCTCGATGCCGTTGAGGGCTTCCTTGGCGATGCGGATCATCGCCGGGCTCTTGGCGGCGATCTTGGCGGCGATCTCCAGGGCGGCCTCGCGCAGCTCTTCCTTGGGCACCACGCGCTCGATGAAGCCGTACTGGGCTGCCTCGCGGGCACCGATCTTCTCGCCGGTGAAGAACAGGTAGCGAACCTTCTGCACCGGGAACAGGCGCTGCAGGTGGGCGCCGCCGCCCATGGCGCCGCGGTCGACTTCCGGCAGGGCGAAGGTGGCGCACTCGGCGGCGACCACGATGTCGGCCGCGCCGGTGATGCCGATGCCGCCGCCGAGCACGAAGCCGTGCACCGCGACGATCACCGGCACCGGGCTGCGGTGCACGGCGCGGAAGGTCTCGTAGTTGCCCTTGTTGACGGCGACGATGCGCTCGGGATGGGCGTCGAGTTCCTTGATGTCGACCCCGGCGCAGAAGCCGCGGCCCTCGGCGCGGATGACGATCACGCGCACTTCCGGGTTGGCGCCCAGCTCGTCGATCGAGCGCGCCAGGCCCAGCCATTCCTGGCTGTCCAGCGCGTTGACCGGCGGCTTGGCGATCGTCAGTTCGGCAATGCCCGCCTCGATACGGGTAGTGAATGCCTGGCTCATTGTTGTTGGCTCCTGGTAGGCATGGCGGGGTTCAGGAGATGGCCGGCGCGGTCTTCGCCGCTGCCTGGCGGGCGCAGAGCGCGGCCAGGCAGCGCTCGGCCTCGGTGGCCATCTCTTCGATCAGTTGCTGGCAGCTCTTCAGCTCGCCGATGGCGGCGGCCACCTGGCCGCTGGGCAGGATCCCCTCGTCGGGGTAACCGTCGACCATCGAGCGCTGCAGCAGCACCGGCTGGTTGGCGGCCATCACCGTCTGCGACACCGCGCCCGGGTCTTCCTTGAGCGCCTGGCGCAGCACGCCGAGCATGTGGCCGAAGCTCATGCCGGTCTGCTGCTTCCACTGCCAGGCGCTGCCCAGGGCGATGCGCAGGCGGCCGAACGGCCCGGCGCCTTCCAGGCGGTTGATGAACGGGTTGTCGATCATCCGGTGGCGCATGCCGTCCACCGCCAGGGTGACGCGGATGCGCTGCGGGTCGTTGACCTTGAGGTAGCGCTCCAGGGTCGCCTTGGGGGTGGGCGAATCGCTGGTCATCAGGAAACGCGTGCCCATGGCGATGCCGGCGGCGCCGGCGGCCAGCGCCGAGGCCAGGCCGCGGCCGGTGGAGTAGCCGCCGGCGGCGATTACCGGCACCTTCACCGCATCGAGCACCTGCGGCAGCAGGATGGTGGTCGGCACGCCGCCGGTGTGGCCGCCGCCCTCGCCGCCCTGGATGGTGATCAGGTCGGCGCCCAGCTCCACCGCCTTCTGCGCGTGCTTGAGCGCGCCGACGGTGGGGATGCACAGCACGCCGGCGGCCTTGAAGCGGGCGATGGTCTGCTTGTCCGGACCGCGGCCGTAGCTGACCGCGCGCAGGCGGTACTGGATCGCCAGGTCGACGCACTGCGCGGCGTTTTCCTGGAACATGTGGAAGTTGAGACCGAAGTTGCTGCCGCCGGTGGCCTTGATCACCTTCTGGATCTCGCCTTCCAGCTCGGCGGCCGGGATGGTCGCCCCGGCGAGGAAGCCGAAGCCGCCCGCGCGGGTGGTGGCGATCACCAGGTTGGCGTCGGCCACCCAGCCCATCGCGGTCTGCACGATCGGGTAGCGGCAGCCAAGCGCCTCGGTCAGCGGGGTCTGCAGCAGGGCACTCATGCGCTTTCCCCTTCGCTGGCCGCAGCCTGCTTGTTGGCCTTGGCCATGGCCTTTGCGTCGTAGCCGCCCAGCTTGTCGCCGGACAGCAGCTCGTTGTGCACGTGGGCGAAGTGGTGCCAGGCGAACACCGCGTCCATCGCGGTGCGCTTGCCGGCCAGGTCCTCGACGTGGTTGATCGCCTGCTTGGTCAGCGCCAGGCCCATGCGCGGCTGGGCGGCGACCTTCGCCGCCAGCGCGTAGGTGGTGGCCTGCAGCTCGTCACGCGGCACCACGCGGTTGACCATGCCCACCTCGTAGGCGCGAGCGGCCGGCATGCGGTCGCCGCACATGAGGAATTCCTTGGCGATGCGCGGGTTCATCTCGTAGGGATGGGCGAAGTACTCCACCCCCGGAATGCCCATGCGCACCACCGGGTCCTGGAAGAAGGCGTCGTCGCTGGCGACGATCAGGTCGCAGACCCAGGCCAGCATCAGGCCGCCGGCGATGCAGGCGCCCTGGACCATGGCGATGGTCGGCTTGGGCAGCTCGCGCCAGCGCCGGCACATGCCGAGGTAGACCTCCTGCTCGCGGGCGTACAGGTACTCGCCGCCGGGCTTGTTGGTGTGGTCCCACCACAGCTGGGCGCGCTCGAACGTCTTGTTGATGTCGCGTCCCGGCGTGCCGATGTCGTGGCCGGCGGAGAAGTGCTTGCCGGCGCCGCACAGCACGATGACCTTGACCGCGTCGTCGTCCACGGCGCGGCGCAGGGCCGCGTCGAGGGCGTAGGTCATCTGCGAGTTCTGCGCGTTGTTGAACCCCGGACGGTTCATGGTCAGGGTGGCGACGCCGTCGGCCACCGTGTAGATCACCGGCTGCTCGGTCTCGTAGACCGAGGCGTCGGCGCGGGTGACGAATTCGCTGTCGCTGCTCGGGACGCTCATGGTCGATTCCTCAGGCCTGGGTGGCGGCACGGATGCCGGGCGGATTGCCCTTGAGGGCGGAGGCACGCAGGTCGTGCGGGTCGAGGCGGCGGATGATCGCCAGCTGCTCGGCGGTCGGATGCGGCGTTTCGCCCATGCCATCGGCCTTGAGCAGCGGGAAGCCGGTGTTTTCCTGCACCTCCTCGAAGCTCACCCCCGGGTGCAGCGAGCGCACGCGCACCGCGCGGTCCGGCCCCTCGAAGTCCATCACGCAGAGGTCGGTGACCACCCAGCGGATGTCCATCAGGTCGCGGTTCATGCCCTCGGCCCAGCGCTCGGGCTTGAAGCCGACGCCGGAGACCATGTCCACCTCGCCGGCGACGAACACCCGCTTGTTGTGGCTGGGGATGAAGAACGAGTTGATGTGGTTGATGCTGTTGCCCGGCAGGCCGCGCACACCGAGCATGGCGATCTTCGGCTGGCGGTAGTCGCCGACCGCCGACAGGTTGGTCTGGCCCCAGCGGTCGACCTGGGTCGGGCCGATCATCGCGTGGCGGCGGCCGCCCCACACGCACTCGAACACCCGCTCGAAGCTCATGCAGCCGGAGTACTTGGGCACGTAGTCGCCGCGCGGGCCGAGCGGGATCGGCTCCTCGACCAGGAACGCCTCGCTGTCGGTCATCAGCAGTTCCGGGCTGTGGGTGAGCTTGGCCAGGCTGGCGCCCAGGCGCGGGATCACGCCCAGGCCCGAGGCCAGCACTTCGCCGTTGCCGCGCCAGGCTTCCGAGGCGGCGACGATCAGCAGTTCGGCCAGGGTGAAATCACGGGTATCGGTCATCGCTCGTTCTCCTCAGAACACCGGCAGGGGCAGCTTGCCCAGGCGCTCGGCGCCGCCGTTCTTTTCCTGGTAGGCCGTCTCGCCCGGCGTCACGAACTCGTCGACGTAGGCCTGCCAGCCGCCCTCTTCCGCCGCACTGGCGACGTAGCGCTTGAAATGGCTCATGTCCCAGCCGTAGTCGGACGGGCAGGAGGTCGGGTGGGCGCCGAACGGGGCGTGCACCACGCCGGTCACCAGGTAGCGCTCGAAGGTGTTGTTGCGCGCCTCCTGAGCGGTCAGCGCGAAGCGCTCGTGCAGGCGCTCGCAGGACACGAAGCACTGCTTGGCGGCGCGGGCGAACAGATGGTCGAAGTACGGGTCCGGGCCGGTCACCAGGGTGTTGCCCAGGCGGTCGGCGTCGTTGACGTGCAGGAAGGCCACGTCGAGGTTCAGCGCCGGCATGGCCAGCAGTACCTCGCCGTCGGCGTAGGGCGACTGCACGGTCTTCAGCTCGGGATTGTGGGTGAGCACGTCGGTGGCCAGACCGCAGCGGGTCGGCAGGAACGGCAGGCGCATGCCGGCGGCGCGCAGGCCCCACTCGAACATGCCCTCGTCCAGCTCCATCAGCTCGGTGAGCTGGCCGGCCTCGCGGCACTTGCGGTACCAGGGCTCCAGCGGGATGGCGTCGAGGGTGGCGAAGCCGAAGATCAGTTTCTTGACCTTGCCGGCGGCGCACAGCATGCCGACCTCGGGGCCGCCGTAGGCGACCACGGTGAGGTCCTTGACGTCCGAGCGGAGGATCTCGCGAACGATGGCCATCGGCTTGCGCCGCGGGCCCCAGCCGCCGAAGCCGACGGTCATGCCGTCGCGCAGTTGGGCGACCGCATCGGCCGCCGTCAGTTGCTTGTTCATCTCTGTACTCCTTATTGCCGGCCGGCGGAGAAGTCGTGGCCCCAGATGCTCACGCGGGTGAACTCGAAGGCGCTGTGTTCGGCCCAGTCGAGCTGCAGGCCGCCGTAGCCGTACTCCAGATCGAAGCCCGAGGGGGTCTTCATGTAGAAACTGGTCATGCGGTCGTTGAGGTGCTGGCCGAGGGTCGCCGACAGCGGCACGCCGTGCGCCTGCATGCGGTCGTGGGCACGGCCCACCTCGGTCATCGAGTCGACTTCGACCATCACGTGCACGCAGCCGCTCGGCACCGGGTACTCGGCCAGCGCCAGGCTGTGGTGGCGGGCGTTGGCGCAGTGCAGGAAGTGGATGCGGGTCGCCGGGGCGCTCGGGTCCGGGCGGAAGTTGAAGATGTCGGAGACCTCGAAACCGAGCACCTCGGTGGCGAAGGCCAGGGTGGCGTCGAAGTTCGGCGCCGGCAGCACGGTGTGGCCGAGGCCCATGTCGCCGGTGACGAAGCGCGGCACGCCCTGCGGCGAGACGAACGGCAGGCAGTCGGAGCGATGGCCCCAGCTCAGTTCGTGCCGGTTGCCCGCCGGATCGACGACGATGGCCAGCGCCTGCACGCCGCGCTGCTCGATCTCCTCGGCGCTGCCCTGCTGCCACTCGACGCCCTTGGCCTCGAGGTGCGCGAGTGCATTGCGGAAGGCCTTCTCCCCGGCCAGCTCCCAGCCCGAGGCCAGGTAGCGCGGCGAATCGCCCTCGACCACCAGCATGCGGAAGGGACGCTCGTCCATCTTCACGTACAGAGCGCCGCCCGGCGCGGGGCTGGTCGGCATGCCCAGCACGTCCTCGGCGTAGCACTGCCAGTCGCCGAGATTGCCGACCTGGGCAACGAAGTAACTCAGTCCACGGATGTCGATCATGCCCCTGCTCCTGAAAGATCGTTTCATGACTTGGGGCGATTCTGCGCAGGCCGCACCAGCGGCTCATCGTCCGTTGAGACTAAGCAGAGGAAGGGGCAGCAGGCCTGCTAATCTCGAGGTGGAGAAAGGCAGGATTCGGGATTCAGTTACCGCCCTTCCCCGCTCCGGGCGATTTATCGGAGTCAGGCTGCTGATGCGCAATCAGTTGGTATGCCATCAGTCAGTTGGGCGGTGATAAAGCCTGACCGGCTCCCTCATCGGAAAATCCGCGGGCTGGATTTTTCCAAAGGCATTTTGCACGCCCGGCCCGATCTGGAATGGTGCCTCCTCGGAGTGGAACCCACCCGGAACCACGTATACATCAAGGTTTATCAGGTAACCCCGCCGCAGATACCTCCCCAGATCGACGTGCTCCTGTAGGGTGATGGAGCCTTCTCCCGAAGTGGCGCGCTCCAGAGAGAAGCCACTGCCGAGGTGACTCCCGGGCAAGTCGAGGCTGCCCCAGAAAACAGCCAGCGGATCATCGCTGGCATCCGCATCAACCTCCCATACCTGCAGTCTGACCCGGTTGTTCAGCCAGATGTGGGTGTTCTGCCGCTCATTGAGCACGATGACAGGGAAGGTTCTCGGGAAGGGCTCTCCTTGCTCGAAAAAAACATCCTGCATGGATAGCAGCACAACGGCTATTGCAGTCAAGCAGAGGATGAACACCGCGAAGAGTTTTCTGGGCACGCTCCGGCAACTCCCTTTGCATCCGGTTCGGCGATGAGGAGTCGAGGGTAGCATGGGCTCTCGGCATTACCCTGTTAACTAGTCCATTTCGGGGATTCCCCGCGCGCACCCGCCTCGCACACTCCACTCCTGCTAATGGGCCAGAGGAGCCGGTAATGGACTTCGCGCTGAGTGACGAACAATTGATGATCCAGGAGAGCGCGGCGGGCTTTCTCGCCGCGGCCTCCGATTCGGCGGCGGTGCGCGCCGCCATGGCCAGCCCGCAGGGCTTCGATGGCGAGCTGTGGCGGCAGATCGCCGAGGAGCTGTGCTGGCCGGGGCTGATGATTCCCGAGCAGTACGGCGGCGTCGGCCTGGGCTTCGTCGAGCAGGCCATACTGCTCGAACAGATGGGCCGCCACCTGCTCTGCTCGCCGTTCTTCGCCAGCGCCTGCCTGGCCACCCCGGCGCTGCTGCTGGGCGACAACGAAGCGCTGCGCGCCCGCTGGCTGCCCGAACTGGCCGCCGGCAGCCTGACCGCCACCCTCGCCTACCGCGAGAGCCGCGACGGCTGGCACGCCACCGAGCAGCCGCGGGCCAGCCGCGACGGCGACGGCTGGCGCCTCGACGGTATATATGAAGCTGTGCTCGACGGCGCCAGCGCCGGGCTGCTGGTCGTCGCCACCCGCGACGACGCCGGCGCGCTGCGCCTGTTCGCGGTACCCACCGAGCAGGCCGGCATCCAGCGCCAGGCGCTGCCGACCCTCGACCAGACCCGCCGCCGCGCGCGCGTTGAGCTGAACGGCGTGACGGTCGCCGCCGAGCAGTGCCTGCATGGCGATAACGAAGGCGAAGCCCTGCTCGACAAGGTCCTGCAGGTCGCCGCCATCGCCCTGGCCTGCGAGCAGACCGGCGCCGCCCAGCGCACCCTCGACCTGACCCTCGCCTACATCGGCGGGCGCAAGCAGTTCGGCCGCACCATCGCCAGCTTCCAGGCCATCAAGCACCGCTGCGCCGACCTGATGCTGGCCATCGAGTGCGCCCGCTCGGCCAGCTACTACGCCGCCTGCGTGGCGCGCGAGGCGCTGGTAGAAGACGGCGACGCTCACCTGGCCGGCCAGCTGGCCGAGGCCTGCGCCATCGCCCAGAGCCAGGCCAGCGAGACCTTCATGCACTGCGCAGCGGAGTCCATCCAGCTGCACGGCGGCGTCGGCTTCACCTGGGAATACGACCCGCACCTCTACTTCAAGCGCGCCCGCGCCAGCGAGCAGCTGCTCGGCACCCCGAGCTGGCACCGCGAGCGCCTGGCCACACTGATTCTGGAGTCCCGCCCATGAAAATCGGATTCGGCATCGAGGACGAAGCCTTCCGCCAGGAAGTCGCCCACTGGCTCGAACAGCACCTGCAAGGCGAATTCGAGCAGCTGCGCTTTCGCGGCGGCCCCGGCGACGAACACATGTTCCCCGAGGAGCGCAAGGCCTGGGAGCGCGAGATGGCCAAGGGCGGCTGGATCGGCCTGGGCTGGCCGCGCGAGTGCGGCGGGCGCGGCCTGTCGATCAGCCAGCAGGTGATCTTCCACGAGGAGTACGCCCGCGCCGGCGGCCCGGGCCGCATGGGCCACATCGGCGAGGGGCTGGCCGGGCCGACCATCGCCGCCTTCGGCACGGAGGAGCAGAAGCGCCGCTTCCTGCCCGGCATCCTCGAAGGCCGCGAGTTCTGGTGCCAGGGCTACTCCGAACCGGGCGCCGGCTCCGATCTGGCCGGGGTGAAGACCCGCGCCCGCCTGGAGGGCGACCGCTGGCTGATCAACGGCCAGAAGGTATGGACCTCGCTGGCCCACGAGTCGGACTGGTGCTTCGTGATCGCCCGCACCGAACCGGGCAGCGTCGGCCACAAGGGCCTGTCCTTCTTCCTGGTGCCGATGCACCAGGCCAACATCCGCGTGCAGCCGATCCAGCAGATCACCGGCACCAGCGAGTTCAACGAGGTGTTCTTCGACGACGCCGAAACCGCCGCCGACAACATCGTCGGCGCGCCCGGAGAGGGCTGGAAGATCGCCATGGCCCTGCTCGGCTTCGAGCGCGGCGTGTCCACCCTCGGCCAGCAGATGCTGTTCCAGAACGAGCTGGACGAGATCATCCGCATCGCCCGCGCCAACGGCGCCGCCGAAGACCCCGTGCTGCGCCAGCGCCTGGCCCGTGCCTGGGCCGGCCTGCGCACCCTGCGCTACAACTCGCTGCGCATGCTCTCCGGCCCGCAGAACGGCAGCCTGCGCCCCGAGGCGATGAGCTACAAGCTGGCCTGGTCCACCTGGCACGTCGAACTCGGCAAGCTGGCGATGGACGTGCTCGGCCCGCAGGCGGAGATCCTCGACGGCGCGCCTTATGAACTGTCGCGCCTACAGTCGCTGTTCCTGTTCACCCGCTCGGACACCATCTACGGCGGCAGCAACGAGATCCAGCGCAACATCATCGCCGAACGGGCCCTGGGCATGCCGCGCGAGCCGCGCTGAGCGTAGGGGCGACCGGGGCCCTGCCCCGCTGCCCCGGGTGATCGCAAATCCACTGTAGGGGCGAATTCATTCGCCAAAACGCCTCGCCAAGGCGAATGAATTCCCCCCTACAGGCCGGATGGCCCCGAGGCCACCAGGAGGCCCCCGATCAACACCGACTCCCGCTACCTCGTCTGGCTGCTCGACTTCCTCGCCGGCCAGGGCCTCGACAGCGCGGCCCTGGCGCGCCGCCACCGGCTCGACCCGCAGGCGTTGCTGGCGCCGGATGCCGTGGTCAGCACCGAGCAGCACCGCGCGCTGCTGCTCGACGCGCTGCAGCTGAGCGGCAATGGCGGCCTCGGCCTGCAACTGGGCATCCAGCGCTCGCTGGCCACCCTCGACCAGCTCGGCTACCTGATGATGAGCAGCCGCACGCTGCGTGAGGCGAGCCACGCCGGCCTGCGCTACCAGAACTATCCGGGGCGCTTTTCCGGCCGCTCGCTGGTCACCTCGTTCAGCGAGATCGAGGACCAGGGCTGCTACCAGATCCACGTCAAGGACGACCTCGGCCCGCTGCGCCTGCTCGCCGTGGAGGACGTGCTCGGCAGTATCGTCGCCAGCTGCCGCTGGGTGCTGGGCCGCCCCCTGCCGATCACCCGCCTGCGCTGCGACTTCCCCGCACCGCCCCATGCCGAGCAGTACCACAGTGTGTTCGCCTGCCCGATCCAGTTCGACGCACCGGCGACCCAGCTGTTCTTCGACGCCGCCGTGCTCGACCAGCAGCTCCCCCACGCCAGCCCGCAGAGCGCCGCGCTGTACGCCAGCCTGTGTGAGCGGCGCAGCATCGAACTCAGCCGGGGCGACGTAGCTGCGCGGGTTTCGCAGATGCTCGTCGAGCATATCGCCGAGCCGCCGGACCTGGCCGCCGCGGCCGATGCCCTGCACTGCAGCCCGCGCACCCTCAGCCGCAAGCTGCTCGCCCAGGGCTGGCAGTACCAGCAACTGGTCGACCAGGTGCGCGAGATCCACGCCCGCCGCGCGCTCAGCGACCCGACCCAGAGCATCACCCGCATCGCCCAGCAGCTCGGCTACGCCGACAACTCGGGCTTCTTCCGCGCCTTCAAGAAGTGGACCGGGCTGTCGCCCAGCGCCTTCCGCGAGCGGCTGTTCGGCTGAAAGCCGAGCCTCTGCCCTGCCCCTCCCCCGCGTCGCACCTCCCCCCTCCCGCCAACATGGCCGGATCGGCCATCGATCTGTCCGCATCGGCAATGCCCGCACAGGCCCGGCAGGCCTAGCATCGAACCCACGAAAGGAGCCACCCAAACAACACCGGAGCACCGCCATGCAGAGAACCGAAGGCCTCAACGCCCCCATGTTCGAGAAGTTCGCCCCCAACCCCGGCGCGCGTCCGCTGCTGCCCGAGCTGAGCGCCAAGGCGCAGGTCGCGCTGATGTGCCGGATGCTCAGGCGCGAGGGCTGGGACGACCACATCGCCGGGCACATCACCGTGCGCCAGGCCGACGGCACGATACTCACCAACCCCTGGGAGCTGGCCTGGGACGAGCTGCGCGCCAGCGACATCGTCACCCTCGACCGCCACGGCAAGGTCCTCGACAGCGACTGGAACGTCACCCCGGCCCTCGGCCTGCACCTGCAGCTGCACGAGCTGCGTCCCGACGCCAACGTGGTGATCCACAACCACGCCAGGTGGAGCGGCATCTGGGCCGACCTGCAGCAGGTGCCGCCGGTCTACGACCAGTCCGGCGCCTACTGCGGCGTCGAGCTGCCGCTGTACGACGACTACACCGGCACCTTCGAGAAGGAGCGAGTCAGCCTGTCCGCCGCCGAGGCCCTGGGCGACGCCAAGTGGGCGCTGTTGGCCAACCACGGCTCGCTGGTGGTCGGCCGCGACCTGCGCCAGGCCCACCTGCGGGTCGTCACCCTGGAATGGCGCTGCCGCCGCGCCTACGAGGTCAAGCTGGCTGGCGGCGGTCGCCCGCTGGCCGACGAGGTGGTCGAACGCCTCGCCATCGCCGACGCCAACGGCTTCCCCTTCCTCTGGGAAGCCATGGCCCGCCGCGAGCTGCGCAACGATCCGTCGGTCCTCGAATAACGACAATAAGGAGAGCAACCATGAGCCTCATCGTCACCCCCCTGAACAACGTCGGCGTCGAAGTCTCCGGCTTCGACATCAACGGCCCCTACAGCGAGGCGCTGCAGGCCGAGCTGAAGGCGCTGTGGTACGAACACGCCATCCTGCTGTTCCGCGACCAGCAGATCACCCCGGAAAGCCAGATCCGCTTCAGCCGCCTGTTCGGCAAGCTGGAGATGCACCCGCTCAAGGTCACCACCTCGGACCAGTACCCGGAACTCTTCGTGCTGGAGAACAACGGCGCCAAGGACAGGTTCACCACCGCCTTCTACCACGGCGAGGAGATCGTCGGCCGTCTCGACTGGCACATCGACCTGCACTACACCGGCCGCCCCAACCACGGTGCCGTGCTGACCGCCGTGGAGGTCGCCCGCGAAGACGGCATGACCGGCTTCGGCGACCTGGCCAAGGCCTTTGACGCCCTCGACGACGAGACCAAGGCACTGCTGGAAAAGCTGGAGGTGGCCTACTCGTTCAGCATGCAGCGCCGCCACATGCGCTACGTCGACCTGGACGGCTACGTGCCCGGCCCCGGCCTGCCGAAGAAGCCCACCGACATCGGCTTCCCGGACTTCGCCGATGCGGTCTACCCGGCGGTGGTCACCCACCCGGTCAGCGGCCGCAAGGTGCTCGGCGTGGTCGAGCAGTTCCTCGACCGCATCATCACCCCGCAGCGCTTCGGCCTATGCAACGACGAGGCCATCGAACTGCTCGAACTCCTGGTGGCGCATATCCGCAAGCCGGAATTCCACTACTTCCACCAGTGGCGCCAGGGCGACATGGTCCTCTGGGACAACTGGCGCGCCATGCACTGCGCCACCGGCACCAAGCCGGGCGTGCGCCGGGTGATCAACCGCACCACCATCGAGGGGGATCGGATGCTGGGGCGGGTGTTGAACGGGGAGTAATCCGCTGCTCCTTCCTACCTGCCCGGCTGGTGTCGATGCACGCAGCCGGGCATCTGCGTTTGGCTGATCGGACAGATCACCGCTTACCATCGTCCAGTACCAAGCGCAGCAGCTGTTTATCCAGCACGTGCTGGATCATGCTGAATACGACAAAGGCAAGTGGAGGGAGTAACCATGTCCGCACTGATCGCGCAGGCCTGCGAGCACTGGCGCTATGTGGCTCCCCTGCTCCGCAAGCCCGCGAACGAAGAAGACTACGACGCCCGGGTCGAAGCCCTGGACGAACTGCTGGTCATCGTCGGCAACGACGAAGATCACCCGCTGGCCAGCCTCGCCTCGCACATGGGCGACATGCTGCTGGCCTACGATGAAGCGCACCGCCCCCTGCCCAAGGCCAACGGCGTGGAGGTGCTGCGCTACCTGATGCAGGAGCACGGCCTGACCCAGGTCGACCTGCCCGAGGTCGGCGCGCAATCGGTCATTTCCGAGATCCTTGGCGGCAAGCGCCAACTCAATGTCCGTCACATCCGCGCGCTGTCGGAGCGCTTTGGCGTGCCAGCGGACGTATTTTTCTGAGGCTGCACATGCCTTCTGTGGTGCTCCAGCGGTCGGGACCGGTGGCTCAATCCAGCCCTTGCCGCGAATCGACCGAGAAGTAGCGCAGCCGATACAGCCGCCAGGGCTGGGTTTCACTGCCGCGGCAGAAGCCGTAGCGAAAGGTATCGGGCAGGGTCGGCAGGTCGTAGCGCAGGTCGGTGAACCAGATGCAGGCTTCGCCGCCGCGGTCGATCCGCGACAGAGCCGGAAAGATCGCGAAGCGTCGATAGAGGGCGAAGCGGGGATCGAGCCAGCGCGCCTGCACCTGCGGTTGCAGGGTTGAGTCCTCGCCGTAGCGATGGCGCCGCTGCCAGACCAGCCGCTCTGGCGGCCGGTAGGCCCGAGCCAGCTCACCCAGCGGGCCCGGGATCGGCAGCGCTGCGGCGCCAGCGGCGAGCTGCAGATAGGCCTGGTGATAATGGGCACCATCGACCACGAGCAGTTTCCAGTTGAAGGGCGAGAGCGGCTGGGCCAGCGCCGCCACCCGCGCCGGGACGATGCCATTGGCCTGCGCCCACTGGCGTGCGATGTCGCTGGCACGCTGCTGCTGCAGCGTCTGGGCGCCCGCATAGAGTGCCAGTAGCGCGAGGCCCGCGAGGGCGGGCCAGGGTCTGCGCAACCTCAGGCTGGCGACCAGCGCGCCCAGGGCGATCAGCAGGAAAACCGGGTCCACCAGGAACAGGCTGCCGATCCAGAAGCGCTGCTGGCTGAGCGGATACAAGAGCGCGGTGCCGTAGGCGGTCATCAGGTCGAGCCCGATGTGCGAGGCAAGCCCGACGGCGGCGAAAGCGCAGGCGGGCAGGAACGCCGCCTTGCGCCTGCCCACCAGCGCGAACGCGCCACCGATCAGCGCGGCCCATAGCGGCAGCAGGATGAGCGAATGCGTCGGGCCCTGGTGCCACTCGGCGAGAAAGCGCAGCGGATCGACGAGGAAGCCGATGAAGTCGATATCGGGGAAGACCGCCGAGCTGACGCAGATCGCCAGGCATTGCCGTGGCGACAGCACAGTGCAGCGCGCCGAGGTGGCTTGCGCCAGCGTAGCGCCCAGCAGCGCGTGGGCGAGCGCGTCCATCGCTCAGCCGCCGCTATCGGTCCCGCTGCCGCTGTTGCTGGCCGGTGCTGCGCCGAGCCAGCCGGCCAGCCACTCGGCCCGGGCGAGCAGCCGGTCGAGCAGGCTAAGGCTGCGGCTGGCGCCGGGACTGTCGTCGCGCAGCCAGCAGGCGAAGGTGGTCAGGTAGATGGCGGTGAGCGCCGCTTCCTCGCACTCGCGCCGCCAGCCGGTGGCGGGCAGCAGGGCCGCCTCGCGGATCCATTGCACCGTGCGGCTGACGCGCAGCGCGCCCTGAACCTGGAGATGCAGATGCTCGGGCTGCAGCTTGTAGCGCAGCATCTCGGCGGCCAGCTTGCGGTGCGGGGCCAGCGCGTCCAACCAGCTAAGGATCGCGCGCTGCAGGCGTTCGCGTGGGCTGAGGAACTGCCAGCCCGGCGTGTCCGCCGCGGCCAGCAAGGCGGCGTCGGCATGCCCGAACCAGGCTTCGGCGATCGCATCCTTGCCGGCGAAGTGCTGGGCGATGTCGGCCAGGCCGATGTCCAGTCGCGCCGCGAGGTCGTGGAGATGAAACCCGTCCCAGCCGCGCTCGGTGCCGAGGGTCAGCGCGGTGTCGATGATCCGGCATCTGAGCTCGGTCTGGCCGAGGTCGCCGGGGGCAGCCATTTCGCTCATCGGGTTGTCTCCGCCAAAGGGTGCTGTTCGGTCTCCCGGAAGCGTAGATGCACCGTCGCCCGGCGGTGCGCCGCCCAGCGGAATGCCGCCCAACGGAATGCCCGTGCCGCGTTGGCGCGGTACGCATCGTCGACGACAACGGACGCATCCTGGCCCCCGCGTGCATCTGTTTGTAAGCAGCGCCAGGTAGCCTGAGGCTCAAGCCCCAGCGCCAAGAGGTGCACACCATGAAGACACTGTTCCTCGTCCGCCACGGCCAGTCGAGCTGGGACGACGTCAGGCTGGCCGACAGCGAGCGCCCGCTGACCGACAAGGGCAAGAACGATGCGGTGAAGATGGGCAAGCGCCTGGCCGAGTCCGAACTGGCCGTCGACGCGATCGTTGCCAGCCCGGCGAAGCGGGCGCTGGCAACGGCGGAGGCCATCGCCAGGAAGCTCGACTTCAAGCGCAGGCACATCGTGCAGGACGGGCGGCTCTACAGCGGTGGGGTGGATGACCTGCTGGAGCTGATCCGCGAGCTGGGTGGCGAGCACAAGCGGCTGATGCTGGTCGGCCACAATCCGGCGCTGTCGGAACTGCTGCTGCACCTGGCGGACAAGGACGTCAACCTGCCGACCTGCGCCGTGGCCGTACTTCGGTTCGATGGCAGGTCGTGGGCGAAGATCGGCCGGAAAAGGCTCGAGAAGGTGGCGATCAAGTATTCGTGATGGGCGGAGTGGAGAGCCCCTCTCCTGCGGCCTGCGCCACTCGGGGCTCTCCTGCCGGTTCAGCAGCGCCCGTCGGCAGCCCCCGTCGGGGCGGCGCACAATCCGGACGGGGCCTGTCCCGAGTCGCTGCGTGCATAGAGCCGCCCGCCGCGATGGTCGACCTGCTCGCCGATGGCGAACTGGCGATTGGGCGAGCGCACCACGCGGGTTTCGCCGTCGGCGCCGCGCACGGTGTAGGCGTTCTCGCTGAGGCCGGTGCCTTCCTGCACGCCCCAACCGGCCAGCCAGCCGACACCGGCACCGACCAGGGCGCCCAGCGGCCCGCCGGCAGCGCCGCCGACCATCACGCCGGTCAGCGCGCCGACCGACTTGCCGGCGGTGTTGTCATGGGCAGGCGACAGTACTTCGTCGGCCTGCACGCCTCCTGCGATGAGCAGGCAGGCGCTCAACGCGAGAGAAACGGTGATCGAAGGTTTCATCTTGGGGTCTCCTCAAACTGGTACAGCGCGTACATCCAGTCAGGCTGGCGTGGCCGCACTGTTCTCTTCGTGAATACGCAGCACCGTTGCCAGCTCCGTGCGCACCAATGGGTCCGCGCAGTCGGGCAACGCCTCCTGCAGCTTGCGGATCACCCAGCGCTGGCCGCGGTCGATGAACGCCATGCGTTCATGCAGATCGGCGATGGCCATCGCCCTGGCGTGGAACTCGCCGGTCTGCCGGTTCGGCTCCAGGCCCAGGTGCTGCATGCAGGCCAGCAGGCGTCGGCAGCTTTCCCCCTCGCCGGCCAGGATCTGCTCCAGCAGCGGCCGCAGCTCCGGATCCTGGCACTCCCGCAGGCTCGCCGAAGCCACCTGGACGCCGGCACGTTCGGCACTGAGCAGGGTTTGCAGCAATTCATCGAGCGGCAGGGACATGGTTCGAACTCCTGTAGTGCGGGATCTCCAGCGAAATCCCGGGCGGGGTGGACGGTTCCAGTGTCATGCCTGGCGATGCATTTGGATAACGAATATTGCTGCACCTTCGGATCATTTTTTTTGCACCAAAGGCCGTGTGGAGTCCCCTCTTCCAGGGCCGCCGGAAACAAAAAGACCGCCCGACGCATGCGCCTCGGGCGGCCAAAGGGTGACACTCTCAGCAAATCACATGTACAGCACGACCAGATCGTTGATCACCGCCGGGCGATCGCTGCCGACCACGTGGATGTTCAGCTCCAGGGTCAGCTGGGTGCCGCGCTTGCCGATCTCCACGGCCTTGACCCGGCCGCGGGAATGGATGCGCGAGCCGGCCGGTACCGGGCTGGGGAAGCGCAGGCGGTCGGAGCCGTAGTTGACCATGTTGGTGAAGCCGACGATCTCGTGATCGAACGGCACCTTCAGACGCGACATCAGCACCTGGACCAGAGCGCCGTGGGCGATGGTGCCGCCGAACGGGCCCTGCTTGCGGGCGCGTTCCGGGTCGGTGTGGATCCAGTAGTCGTCGCCGGACAGCTTGGCGAATTCGTCGATCAGCGCCTGGTCGACGACGATCTGGTTGCTCCACGCCGTGAACTCGTCGCTGACCAGCGCCTGCAGCGCCTCGGCGTCGTCGACACGGATCTGCCGGCGCGGCGCCTGCTCCTCGACCTGCTCTACAGCTTCCGGCTCGTCGAAACGGCGCGCGGCCACCTGCTTGTCGACGCCAGTGAAGCGCAGCAGGGTGTCGCCTTCGGCGTTGACGGTATCGAACACCGGCTTGAGGCGCATGCCGATCTTGATCTCGCCTTCTTCGAGGCCGACCAGGGTGGTGTTGATCCGCACGCCCTCGTCCAGCTCGACCACGGCGAGCTTCTGCGGCGCCTCGTCGGCGAAGTCCGGCAGGGTCGGAATGCGCGCCACGGTGAAGCTGTACAGCGTGCCGCTACCGGAAACCTCCTGCCATTTCAGGTCGTGGGAGTAGCAGCGGTCGCAGTGGCGGCGCGGGTAGAAGATCCAGTGGCCGCAGGCCTGGCACTGCGGCAGGGTCAGGCGCTGCTCCTTGAGGCCGGCCCAGAACGGCGCCGAAATTTCCGTCTGTACGGGCATCGGTTTGTTGGTCGACATCTCGCTCATGCTCCCTGGAGAATCAGTGCGCCCTGCTCGCTCATCACGCCGCCGGTACCGGAGACGTAGACGTTGTCGCAGCGGGCAAGCTGGCGGTCGCCGGCGCGGCCGGCGATCTGGTGGAAGGCCTCGACCACCTGCGACATGCCGCCGGCCGCGCCGGACTGGCCGAAGCTGAGCTGGCCGCCGTGGGTGTTCATCGGGAAGTTCCCGCGCCAGGTCAGGTCGTTGTCGCGGACGAAGCGCATGCCCTCGCCCTTGGGCGCGAAGCCGGCGTCCTCGAGGGTGAGCAGCACGGTGATGGTGTAGCAGTCGTAGATCTGCGCGGCGTGCATATCGGCAGGCTTGAGGCCGGCCATGGCGAAGGCGCGCTGGGAGGCCGGGCCGATGGGGGTGGAAGTCATGTCGGCGGCGTAGGACGGCGACTTGAACTCCAGGTGCTCGCCGAAGCCGGTGACCACCGCGCCGCGGTTGCGCGCCCGGGCGGCGACTTCCTTGGAGGCGACGATCAGCGCCGCGCCACCGGCCACCGGCATGACGATCTCCAGCACGTGCAGCGGGTCGGCGACCATCTTGCTGGCCAGCACCTGCTCGGTGGTCAGTGGCTGGCCGTAGAACATGGCCTCGGGGTTGAACTGGGCGTTGAAGCGCTGATCGACGGCGATCTTGGCCATCGCCTCGGCGTCGTAGCCGTACTGGGCGGCGTAGCGCTGGGCGATCATCGCGTAGCCGGTGTTCTGGCCCATGTGCCCGTAGGGCAGGTCGAACTCGGCCTCGGGCGCGCCGAAGGCGGTGCTGTGGCCGCCGAAGCGCATCGAGCGGGCCATCCAGCTGGGGTCCTCGTCGGGGCCGAACGGCGCCATGCGCGCCGGCAGCACGCAGAGCACCGCCTGGCACAGGCCCAGCTCGATGGCGGCGGCGGCGCGCCAGACCATGCCGACCGAGGTGCAGCCGCCGAGGTCGACCACTTCGGCGAAGTTGAGCTTCATGCCCAGGTATTCGGCGGCCATCGCCGGGACGAATACCGAGGCCTCATGGAAGTGCGGGCCGTTGATCACCAGACCGTCGAGGTCCTCGGCGCGCAGGCCGGCGTCGGCCAGGGCGCGCGCGGCCAGATCGGCCACCTGTTCCAGGTGGAACATGCGCGGCGCGGTGGCGTACTTCTCCGGTTTGTACTGGGCCGCCCCGACGATGGCGGCGTTGCCTTTGAGTCCCATGGTTGTCTCCACTGGCGCTAGGCGTGACTGCAACCACTATGCAGCAGTCGCGCCCGGCGCGGATCGTTCGAATCGAGTCGACCGGGCCCTGTAGGGGCGAATTCATTCGCCTTGGCGGGGCATTTTGGCGAATGAATTCGCCCCTACAGTTCGCAAGCCGGTCGTGCAATTGCCCTGATCGGACAGGCCAGGCAGCACGCGCTGCCTGGCACAGCCTGGTCAGAACGAGTACTTGGCGGACAGGGTCGCATAGTCCCGGTCGGCCAGCTGACGCTTGATCGGGTCGGCCTCGCCGAGGAAGGCGTTGTAGGCCAGCGCGATTTCCAGGTTGCTCATGTACTTGAAGGTGGTGCCGACGGTCAGGCGACGGTCGCCCTGGGCGCCGGAGATGGTGCCGGACATCGGCGTGGCGCCTTCCACGACGTGGGAGAAGCGCACCGGCACGTCCAGGTCCCAGCCGGTGAACACGCCCGGGTAGTTGAACACGCCGACCAGCGAGTAGGCGGTGGCGGTCTTGCTCTTCCACGCCGAGGCGGTCTTGAAGGTGTAGTCGTCGGCGCCGTTGAGGTCGTCGACGTCGTCGACCCGCACGTGAACCACTTCGCCCATGAAGGTGGTCTGGCTGGCCCACGGGCGATCGCCGAGGATGCGCATGAACGACAGCTGCATCTGCTGGCCCTGGCCCGTGGTCGCCTTGGGTCCGCCGGCGGTGAGCACATTCACCGGGGCGCCGTCGCGGTACGACCACTCGCCGCCGATCTGGGTGTCGCCGACCTTGGTGGAGAAGCTCACCCCGGTGAGGTGGATGTCCTCGAAGTAGTCGATCTCGTAGCCAAACTGGCCGGCCGGCGGGAAGCTGATGGAGACCCCGGCCGGGTTACGGTCGTGGTAGTTGATGCGGAACAGCGACAGCTCCAGGTCGGCGGTCGGTCGGTAGCGCATCTGCAGGCCCCACTGGCCGCTGTCGCGCGGATGGTTGGTGTCCAGATAGGGGATCGACATCGGACCGGCGCGCAGCAGCTCGCGGCCCGGACCGGTGACGTCGCTGGTGGACAGGTAGCTACCCACCGGCGCCAGTTCGTTGCCCTCCCACTGGTACTGCACGTAGCCGCCCAGGCTGAACGACTCGTTGAGGCTCCACTGGCCGGACACCTGGCCGATCGGCAGCAGCACTTCCTTGGCCTCGATGCCCGGCAGCGAGGCCTTGACCACGTCGACCGGCGACTGGGCGCCGGAGACGCCCGGGAAGATCAGGCTTTCACCCCAGGACACCACGTGCTCGCCGGCCTTGACGTCGATGCTCTGCCCGCCTTCGGTACGCCAGCCGGCGAACAGGTAGGCGTCCAGGATGCGGCTGCGCCCGCCGCTGAAGTGCTTGGCGTCGCTGGTGAACTCGTCGTATGCGCCAAACTTGTTGACCCGACCCGGAGCGTCGTTGTCGTTGGAGTTGTGATAGACGTCATCGTAGAAGGTGCTGGCGCGCAGCACCGCACCGTAGTCGTCCTTGCGCAGGATCAGCTCGGCCAGGGCGCCGAGGCGGTTGGTGACCAGGCTGCCCTTGTCGAAGTTGCGGTCACCGTCGTCGCTGTTGATGGTCAGCGGGCCGTCGATCAGGGCCGAGTCCTGATCCTCCATGCGCACGCCCATGCCGTAGCTGGTGGTGAGGGTCCAGTCGAGGGTGGCGCCGTTGTCGAATTCGATGGTTTCGCCGGCCTGTGCGGCTGCGCTGGCCATGGCGATGGCGGCGGCCAGCCCCATCAGCGGGAAACTCTGGGCAACCAGAGTGGTGCAACGTGGGTTTTTCTTATTGTGCATGCTGCTTCTCTCCTAATGAAGGCCAACCGGCCGAGTCGAGTTTCCAGACTTCGCTCGACCGAACTCGTCGTCAAAAAGGACTAGAAAGCTCGCCGACCGTCTCTTCTGGCCGGGCGCGGCGGTAGCGGTGCACGCCCGCCTCCGTCTCGCGCACCAGCAGGCCCTCGGTGATGAGGTAGTTGGTGTGCGCCAGCGTCTCGGCGATGGCCATCAGCTCGTCGAAGCGGCTCTTCAGCCGCGGGAACAACTCGGCCATCAGCTCGGCCGCCGTGCACGGCTGTGCGCAGCGCTCCAGCGCCAGGTCGAGGTGCCGGCGGTGGTGCTCGCGCAGCTGGGTCAGTCGCGTGTGCAGGCCGTGGAACGGCCGCTCGTGGGCCGGCAACACCAGCACCTCGTCCGGCAGTTGCCCCAGGCGGTCGAGGGACTCCAGCCAGTCGCGCAGCGGGTCGCCGTCCGGCTCGTCGACGGCGACGCCGACCGTCGGGGTGATGCGCGGCAGCACCTGGTCGCCGGAGATCAGCAGGCCGTCCTCGGCGCTGTACAGACAGGCGTGCTCCGGCGAGTGGCCGCGACCGACCACCACCTGCCAGCGCCGCCCGCCGATGGCCAGCTCGCTGCCCTCCTTGAGGCGGCGGAAGGCGGCCGGCGGTGTCGGGCGGAAATGATCCTGGCGAATCATCGGCAGGAAGCCCGCCGATTGCTCGGCGCTCAGCCCGGCCTGGCGGTAGTACTGGTGGAAGGCCCAGTCCGGCTGGTCGTCCTGTGGCGGTGCGACGTGGATCGCCTGGTACTCGGCGTGGGTCATGTACACCGGGCAGTGGAAGCGTTCGGCCAGCCAGCCGAGCAGGCCGCTGTGGTCGTAGTGGAAGTGGGTGCAGATCAGCGCGAGCAGCGGCCGGCCTTCCAGCACGCCGCCCAGCACCTGTTCCCACACCGCCCGGCTCTGGTCGGTGCTCAGGCCGCTGTCCACCGCCACCCAGCCGTCGCCGTGGCGCAGCAGGTAGAGGTTGATGTGGTCCAGCCCGAACGGCAACGGCATGCGCAGCCACAGCACGCCGGGCGCCACCTCCAGCGTCTCGCCGGCGGCCGGCGGCGCCACCCAGGGGAAGCGCAGGCCGGCCTTCAGCTCGTGCCCGTTATGGTCGAGTTCAGCCATGGGCTTCACCGAAGGGCCGCAGGCCGATGCCGGCCAGCACCTCGGCCGAGTACGGCCGGTAGGTACCGGCGCCGTCGTCGCGCACGTACAGCGGGTCGGCGAACGCGGCCGGGTTGTAGCCCTGGCGCTGCAGGTCGACCTTGCGCAGCTTGAAGGTGCTGGTCAGGTCGGCGGTGGGCGATACGCGCACGAACACCGGCGCGGCGTAGCGCGGCAGACGCTCCTCGGTCAGCGCGTAGAAACGCTGCGGATCGAACACGTGGCCATCCTGCATCAGCACCGCGGCCATGCCGGCGCGCCCCTCCTGACCCGGCACCTGCACGCCGTAGATGTTGATCAGTTCGAGGCCCGGATAGTCGGCCAGGGCGTCGGCCACCTCCATGGTCGAGACGTTCTCGCTCTTCCAGCGGAAGGTATCGCCGATGCGGTCGACGAAGTAGAAGTAGCCGTCCTCGTCGTAGCGCAGCAGATCGCCGGAGCTCCAGTAGGCGTCGCCCTTCTGGAACACGTCGCGGAGGATCTTCTTCTCGGTGGCCTCGGCCGAGGTGTAACCCTCGAAGCGGCCGCCGCCGATGTCCGGGTGGTTGACGATGTAGCCGATCGCCTCGCCCACCTCGCCCGGCTGGCACAGCAGGTAGAAGCCGTTGGCGTCGCGCGGGTGCGACTCGCTTTCCACGTCGAAGCGCACCAGGCGGAAGTTGGTCTTCTCCCAGTAGGGCACGCGGCCGCAGGAGCCGATGCGGTTGTCGACGTTGATCAGGTTGGTGTTGGCCTCGGTCGAACCCCAGCCCTCGAAGACCTGCACCGGGCCGAAACGCTCGATCCAGCGCTGCCAGGATTCCGGCGACAGGCCGGCGCCGAGCATGGCGCGCAGACTGTGCTCGCGGTCGCGCTCGTCTTCCGGCAGGTTGAGCAGGTAGCGGCAGATCTCGCCGATGTACTGCAGGACGGTGATGCCGTTACGACGCACGTCGTTCCAGAACTCGCGCACGCTGAAGCGCCGGCGCACCACGATGGCGGCGCCGGCCTTGAGCGCGGTGGAGGTCACCGAGGTGGCCGCCGCGCCGTGATAGAGCGGCAGGCAGCAGTAGAAGACGTCGGCCGGGGTGGCCTCGAGGGTCTCCACCATCACGTCGCCCGAGCTCATCCAGCGCATGTGGCTGTAGCGCGCCGCCTTGGGCAGGCCGGTGGTGCCGGAGGTGAAGATCAGCAGGCTCGGCGTCTCGGCGCTGATGCCGGCGCGCAGCTCGCGCGACGGCGCCTCGCGCGAGGCAGCCGCCACCTCGGTGGCGAAGCCTTCGTCGGCCAGCGCGCGCAGCTCGGCAGAGGCCGGCTTCTCGGCGTCCGGCACCAGCCACAGCGGCACCTGCGGCAGGTTCTCGGTGGCGGCGAAGTTGGCCAGGCACTCCTCGCCGGCCAGCACGGCGCGCGCGCCGGTGCTCTCCAGCGCGTGGGCCAGCGGCTTGCCGCTGACGTGGGTGTTGAGCGGCGCCACCACCACGCCGAGCTTGACCAGGCCGAACCAGGCGAAGAAGAACTCCGGGCGGTTCTCCAGGGCCAGCGCGCACACGTCGCCGGCCTTGAGACCGCGGGCCAGGGCGGCGTGCGCCACCTGGTTGGCGCGCGCGTCCACCTCGGCGTAGCTGTAGCGCTCGCCGCCGTAGATCAGCATGGTCTGTGTGGCCAGGCACTGTGCCTGCTGCTCGAGGCGGTCGGCGATGGTGTAGAGGTCGCGCGGCTTGACCAGCGCGCTGGCCGCGGCGCGGCGGTCGAGCCGCGCCTGGGTGACCTCGCGGGGCACCGGGGCGGCGTCCAGCGCGGCCACGGTCTGCGCATCAATGCGATCGTTCATGTCGTTCCCCTTGAATGGGCTGGCGGGTCGCCGCGCTCACTGCGCCGGCACCGGCCAGCGCGGGTAGTCGAGGTAGCCGCGCGGCCCTGCGGTGTACAGCGAGCCGCGGTCGAAGCCGGCCAGCGGTGCGTTGACGCGCAGGCGCTCTGCCAGGTCCGGGTTGCCGATGTAGTGACGGGCGAAGGACACCGCCTCGCCCTGCCCGGCCTCGATGGCCTGGCGCGCGCTGTGGCCGTCGAAGCCGTCGTTGAGGATCAGCGCGCCCGGGAAATGCGCGCGGGCCAGGGCGAAGGCGTCCAGCCCGGCGACCGGCGAACGCATCACGTGCAGGTAGGCCAGGCCCAGCGGGGCGATGGCGTCGAGCAGCGCCGCCGCGGTGGCGGCCGGATCGCTGTCCACGCTGTCGTTGTAGGGGTTGCCGGGGCAGATGCGCAGGCCGACCCGGCCCGGGCCGATGGCCTCGGCCATGGCGGCGAGCACCTCGGCGGGGAAGCGCACGCGGTTTTCCACGCTGCCGCCGTACTGGTCGGTGCGCTGGTTGCTGCCTTCGGCCATGAACTGCATCGGCAGGTAGCCGCTGGTGCAGTGCAGCTCGACGCCGTCGAAGCCGGCGGCGCGGGCATTGCGCGCGGCCTGGGCGAACTCGGCGATCACCTCCTGGACCTCGGCGGTGCTCAGCTCCACGGGCTCGTCGGTGTCGACCATGCCGGCGGCGTCGCTGAACAGCTGGGTGCGCGCGCGCAGCGCCGAGGGCGCCACGGTCGGCGCCCCGGCCGGCTTGTTGTGGTGGCTGGCGACCCGGCCGACGTGCATCAGCTGCAGGACGATGCGCCCGCCGGCGGCGTGCACCGCCTGGGTGACGCCGCGCCAGGCGGCGATCTGCGCGGCGCTGTAGATGCCCGGGGTGCGGCAGTAGCCGAGACCGGCGGCCGAGGGCGCGGTGCCCTCGGCGACGATCAGGCCGGCGCTGGCGCGCTGGGCGTAGTACTCGACCATGTCGAGGGTCGGCATGCCGTCGGCGGCGGCGCGGCTGCGCGTCATCGGCGCCATCACCACGCGGTTGGCCAGTTCGATGTCGCCGAGGCGAGCGGGTTGGAACAGCGGATTCATGGTGGCCTCCTCAGCGCACGCGGATTTTCGGAGCACCGGCACCGCGGCGCAGGGTGGCGAGGAAACCTTCCAGCGGCGCCGGCTCGGCGACCTCGGGCAGGGTTTCCTTGTCCGGGCGCGCGGCCCAGAACTCGCTCCAGGAGGGGAACAGGTCGTGGAAGGTGCCGTGATAGGGCTCGCGGCCGGGCCAGCGCATCTTGCGCTGGCCGATCGGCGGCTTGTTGAGGTCGGTGGCGTACCAGTAGCAGGGCAGACGGCGGCGGAAGTACCAGCGGCCGTCGATGCGCTCGTAGTCGTCCCAGTAGAGCATCTGCATGATCACCCACTCGGGGCCGGTCTCGTGCTCGTTCTTCGAATACACCACGCCGGTGGCGTGGTCGGCGTCGACGAACTCGATGATGTGCTGACCGAGGTGGTGCGAGGTGCCGTCGAACTGGTTGCGCAGGGTGTCGTCGAGCCAGCTCTTGAGGTGGGCGCGGCCGACCTTGTCGCGGCCGACGCGGATGTCCGGGGCGAACAGGTTGACGTGGGAGTCGAGGTCGCGCATGTCCAGCGACAGCGAATACTTGCCGGCCAGCTGGCGGATTTCCTCGATGGATTCGAGGCGGTCCAGGCGCGCGGCGAGGCTGTTGTTGTTGTCCATTGGGGTGCCCTTGCTGCGGGTGATTCGGCCCCGCGCGGGCCAGCCGCCGCGCGCGGGGGGCGCGTGGCCTTATTCGAGTACGGTGTAGAGGTCGGAGCTGCGCCCGCCGTCCACGGTCAGGCAGGCGCCGGTGACGTAGGAGGCTTCGTCGGAGGCGAGGAACAGGATGGCGTTGGCCAGCTCCACCGGCTCGCCGACCCGACGCATCGGGATCAGCTTCTCGGTGTTGGCGCGGCCCTTGTCGTCGGCCAGCATGCCGGCGGTGGCCGGGGTGGCGACCACGCCGGGGATCACCACGTTGCAGCGGATGTTGGCGGCGGCGCCCTCGGAGGCGGCGGCGCGGCTGAAGTTGATCACCGCGGCCTTGGCCGCCGAGTAGCCGGCCATCCAGGCGGTGCCGAACAGGCCGCAGATCGACGCCAGGTTGACGATGGAACCGCCGCCCTGCTGCTGCATCAGGCGCATCGCGGTGCGGGTGCCCCAGAAGGTGCCGTCCACGGTGGTGGAGAAGTTGCCGTGCCAGGTCTCGGTGTCGGTGCCGGTGATGGCGCCCCAGCTGTAGGCCATGGCGTTGTTGACCAGGATGTCGAGGCGACCGTGGCGCTGGGCCGCCGCCTCGATGGCGGCGACGAAGGCCTGCTCGTCGCTGACGTCGGCGACCACGCACTCGGCGTTGCCGCCCTTGTCGCGGATCGCCGCGACCACCGCTTCCAGCGGCTCGGCGCGGCGGCCGCAGATGACCACGGTGGCGCCTTCCTCGGCGAAGCGGTGGGCGGTGGCCTCGCCGATCCCCGAGCTGCCGCCGGTGATGAAGGCGACCTTGCCTGCAAGACGTGCTGTCATCGTTCTCCCCTCCTCAGATGAAGGCCATGCCGCCGTTGACGGCGATGTTCTGGCCGGTGATGAAGCTGGCGTCGTCGCTGGCCAGGAAGGCCGCCACGGCGGCGATCTCGGCCGGCTCGCACATGCGCCCGAGCGGGATGGCCTTGACCATGCTCTGCATCCAGTCGTCGGGGATGCCGGCCATCATCGGGGTGTTGGTCGGGCCGGGAACGATGGTGTTGACGCGGATCCGGCTGGGCGCCAGTTCGCGGGCCAGGCTGCGGGTCAGGCCCATCACGCCGGCCTTGGCGGCGCAGTAGTGGCTCGGCCCCTCGCCGGAGATGGCGGCGGTGCTCGACAGGTTGACGATCACCCCGCCCTCGCCGCCCTGGTGCATCAGGCGCGCGGCCTCGCGGCTGCACAGGAACACGCCGGTGAGGTTGACGCCGATGACCCGCTGCCAGTTCTCGTCGGGGGTGTCGAGGAAGGCGTCGACTGAGCCGATGCCGGCGTTGTTGACCAGCACGTCGAGACGGCCGAAGCGCTCGACCACGGCCGCCATGGCCGCGGCCACCGAGGCGCTGTCGGCGACGTTGCAGGCCAGCGCCAGGGCGCTGCCGCCGGCCAGACCCTCGATGGTCGCGCGCGCGGCGTCCAGGTTGATGTCCGCCGCCACCACCACGGCGCCCTCCTCGGCGAAGCGGCGTACCATCGCCCGCCCCATGCCCTGCCCTGCTCCGGTGACGAAGGCCACCTTGTTCACCAGTTTCATGTGCGTTCTCCCGCAAGCGAATGTTCCATCGCGGCGGGGAAAGTCCCGCAGCGACCACGGGACTCATGATTGGCGGCGGGCGGCGGGGGGGCATCGTCCGATTTGACGATGCCCGTGACGGGGGGCAAAGCGGAGCCTCTCGCTCAACTTCTGCAGAAGAACAACAAGAGGATCTGCCCGTGAACTCACCTGCGCGTGTCACCTGGCGTAGCCACTACGCCCTGGCGGTACTGACCGTCATCTACGTGTTCAACTACATCGACCGGCAGTTGATGGCGATCCTCATCGAACCGGTGAAGGCCGAGTTCGCCATCTCCGACACCCAGATCGGCCTGCTCTCGGGGCTGACCTTCGCGCTGTTCTTCACCCTGTTCGGCTTCCCGCTCGGCCGGCTGTCCGACCGCATCGGCCGCAAGCCGGTGATCGTCATGGCCTGCATCGGCTGGAGCGTGATGACCATGCTCTGCGGCCTGGCCGGCAGCTTCCTGTTCCTGCTGCTGGCGCGCATCGGCGTGGCCATCGGCGAGGCCGGCGGCACCGCGCCCTCGGTGGCGATGGTCTCCGACCTCTACCCGCCGCAGCGCCGCTCCAGCGCCATCTCGGTGCTGATGCTCGGCTCCAGCCTCGGCGCGGTGTTCGGCCTCGGCCTTGGCGGCTGGATCGCCCAGCACTACGGCTGGCGCGCCGCGTTCGTGGTCCTTGGCGCCCCGGGCATCTTCCTCGCCCTGCTGCTGTGGGCCACGGTGCGCGCGCCGCAAACGGTCGCGCCGGCCGGCGCCGGCCGCAACCAGGAAAGCTGGCTGCAGACCCTCGGCCTGCTGCTGCAGACCCCGGGCTTCATGTGGATCGTGCTGACCGGCTCGGCGGCCGCCATCGCCGGCTACGCCATCGGTACCTGGAGCCCGAGCTACCTGATCCGCTCCCATGGCCTGTCGATCAAGGAAGCCGGCATCCTGGTCGGCGTGGTCGGCGGCAGCTGCTCGGCCATCGGCACCCTCGTCTGCGGCTGGGTCACCGACCGCATGGCGCGCCGCGATTGCGGCTGGCAGATCGGCGTGCCGCTGCTCGGCACCCTGCTCAGCATCCCCTTCGGCCTGGCCTACTTCCTCTGGCCCGAGGGCGTGGCCTTCAGCGCCTTCGGCATCGGCGTGCCCATGGCCTTCCTGTTCTACATCCCGTTCGGCTTCTTCGGTACCTGGTGGGCGACCCCCTGCCTGGGCGCGATCAGCCACCTGTTCCCGGCCAACCGCCTGGCCCAGGCCACCTCGATCTTCGTGATGGGCATGAGCCTGCTCGGCGTCGGCCTCGGCCCGCTGGTCACCGGCATGCTCAGCGACTACTTCACCCCCATCGCCGGCGGCGAGGCGCTGCGCTACTCGCTGGCCGCCTCGATGTCGCTGCTGGTGCTGGCCGCGCTGTTCCTCGTCCTGGCCCTGCCGCGCTACCGCCGCCAGCTGCTCGGCCAGCCGTCGCCCTCCAGCGCCGCCTCCGGCGCCACCACCGCTACCGCCTGATCAGGAGATCGCCATGTCCGCACAAGACCTTCCGCTGCCCCTCGGCCACTTCGCCACCCTGCCCGACGGCCTGCGCCTGCACTACCTCGACGAGGGCCAGGGCCCGGTGGTGCTCTGGCTGCACGGCAGCGGCCCCGGGGCCAGCGGCTACAGCAACTTCAAGGCCAACTACCCGGTGTTCGCCGCCGCCGGCTACCGCAACATCGTCCTCGACCTGCCCGGCTTCGGCCGCTCGGACAAGCCCGAGGACACCGAGTACTGCCTGGACTTCTTCGTCGCCGCACTGAACGCCTTCCTCGCCACCGTCGGCATCGCGCGCTGCACCCTGGTCGGCAACTCGCTGGGCGGCGCCATCGCCCTCGGCCAGGCGCTGGCCCATCCGCAGACCGTCGAAAAGCTGATCCTCATGGCCCCGGGCGGCCTCGAGGAGCGCGAGACCTACTTCCAGATGGAAGGCATCCAGCGCATGGTCGAGGTGTACAGCGCCGGCCCCATGGGCATCGAGGAGATGCGCCAGGTGATGACCCTGCAGCTGTTCGACCCGGCGCTGCTCGACGACACCCTGCTCGCCGAGCGCGCCGCGGTGGCCGCCACCCAGCCGCGCAGCCTGTTCGCCGGCATGCGCGTGGCCAACATGACCGAACGCCTCGGCGAGCTGACCTGCCCGGTGCTGGCCTTCTGGGGTACGGTCGACCGCTTCAACCCGGTCGGCGGTGCGCTCAAGCTGCTGGAGAACACCCCGCAGGCGCGCTGCCTGCTGCTCAACCGCTGCGGCCACTGGGTGCAGGTCGAGCACACCGAACTGTTCAACCGCAGCTGCCTGGACTTCCTCGGCGAAGCCTGAACAATCGAGCCGGGGTGGCACCGCCACCACCGGCCAGCTAGGGACGATCCTTTTATGACCAGCTTCAACCACCTGCTCGCCCCCGGGCGCATCGGCAAGCTCGAACTGCGCAACCGCATCGTCATGGCGCCGATGGGCTCCAACTTCGCCGAGGCCGACGGCCACTGCGGCGAGCGCATCCAGGCCTACTACGAGGCGCGCGCCGCCGGCGGCGCGGGCCTGTTGATCATGGGCGTGTGCTCCATCGCCTATCCGCAAGGCACCGCCGAGCCCTACCAGGTCGGCGTATCCAGCGACGACTTCCTGCCCGGCCTGTCCGCCCTGGCCGCTCGCGTGCACAAGCACGGCGCCAAGATCGCCATGCAGCTGCAGCACGCCGGCAAGGTCGCCGTGCGCGACATGGCCGAGGGCCGGCCGATCTGGGTGCCGTCGATCCCGCCGGCGCTCAACACCAACATGATGGCGGCGCTGACCCGCGAGGAGCTGGGCACCTTCGTCAGCTCCAGCAAGCGCCGCGAAGGCGGCGCCGCGATCCGCGTGATGGACAAGGCCGACATCGCGCAGATGGTCGAGTGGTTCGCTGCCGCCGCCGAGCGTGCCAAGCGTGCCGGCTTCGACGGCGTGGAGATCCACGCCGCGCACAACTACATCATCGCCGGCTTCCTCTCCGCCTACTTCAACAAGCGCGACGACGAATACGGCGGCCCGCTGGAGAACCGCGCGCGCCTGCTCATGGAGGTGCTGGCCGCGGTACGCGCACGGGTCGGCGCCGACTTCCCGGTGTGGCTGCGCCTGGACGCCTACGAGCTGCGCACCCCCGGCGGCATCACCCTGGAGGACGCCAAGACCGTGGCAGTGATGGCCGAGGCGGCCGGCGCCGACGCCGTCAGCGTGTCGGCCTACGCCGCGGTCACCGAGGGCGTGGCCTTCACCGAGGCGCCGCTGGTCCAGCAGCCGGGCGGCTTCCTGGAGTGGGCGACGGCGATCCGCAAGGAAATCTCCATCCCGGTGATCGCCGTCGGCCGCGTCGAGCCCGAGGTCGGCGACCAGGGCATCGCCAGAGGCCAGTACGACTTCGTCGCCATGGCGCGCAAGCTGCTGGCCGACCCCGAGCTGCCCAACAAGCTGATCGCCGGCCGGCCGCAGGACGTGCGCCCGTGCATCTACTGCTACGTCTGCGTCAGCCAGATCTTCATCAACCAGCGGGTCAAGTGCGCGGTCAATCCGCGCACCGGCCACGAGGCCGAGCTGATCATCGTCCCGACCGCCACCCCGCGCCACGTGGTGGTGGTCGGCGGCGGCCCGGCCGGCATGGAGGCGGCGCGCGTCGCCGCGCTGCGCGGTCACCGCGTCACCCTGCTGGAGCGCAGCGACCGCCTGGGCGGCACGCTGTTCTTCGCCGCCCTCGCCTACGCCGAGAACGGCCGCCTGCTCGACCATCTGGTGGAGCAGGTACGCAACCTGCCGATCGAGGTGCGCTACAACAGCGAAGCCACCCCGCAGCTGCTGCGCGAGCTGGGCGCCGAGACGGTGCTGGTCGCCACTGGCGCACGGCGCGCCGCGCCGGCCATCCCCGGCGCCGAACAGGACCACGTGTGGAGTGGCGACGAGCTGCGCCGCCTGCTCACCGGCGACCGCGCCGAGGAGATCGCCAGGCGCAAACTGTCGCTGACCCAGCGGGCGATGATGAAGGCCGGCAGCCTGGTCGGCGTCACCGACTCGACCTCCGCCATGCAGAAGCTCTCCCACGTGTGGATGCCGCTGGGCAAGCGCGTGGTCATCGTCGGCGGCGGCCTGGTCGGCCTGGAGCTGGCCGAGTTCCTCATCGAGCGCGGACGCGAGGTCTGCGTGCTGGAGAGCGGCCCGAGCCTCGGCCGCGAACTGGCCATCGTGCGCCGCTGGCGGGTGCTGCACGGCCTGCAGGAGCACCAGGCGCAACTGCTCACCGGCGTCGAGGTCCAGTCCATCGGCCGCAGCAAGGTCGCCTATCGCAATGCCGACGGCGGCAGCGTCGAGGTGGCCGCCGATTCGGTGGTGCTGGCCACCGGCGCCGAGCCGGACGACAGCCTGGCGCGCACGCTGGAAGCCGATGGCTTCGCCGTCACCCGCCTGGGCGACAGCAACGAGCTGGGCTACATAGAGGGCGCCATGGCCTCCGGCCTGCGCGCCGGCTGCGCGGTCTGAGCCTGCGGACGCTGCGGGAACTCCCCGCAGCGTCCATCCTTCATTTTCTCGGGGGATCTTTGCGATGACCGACTCGGCCCTCGCCATCACCAACCTGCTGCACCGCTACGCCGAAGCCATCGATGCTGGACACCTCGAGGAGGCCGCCGCGCTGTTCCGCCATGCGCGCATCGAGGCTGGCGGCAACGGCACGCTGGACCACGCCGGCCTGCTCGCCCTGTGGCGGCGGATCATCGTCCTCTATCCCTGCGGCACCCCGCGCACGCGTCACCTGATTTCCAACCCCATACTCGAGATCGACGAGGCAGCGGGCACGGCGACCGCGCGCTCCTGCTACACGGTGTTCCAGGCGACCGAGCAGATGGCGCTGCAGGCCATCGCCAGCGGCCGCTACCTGGATCGCTTCGCGCGCCTCGACGGGCAATGGTGTTTCAGCGCACGGGAATACCGGCTGGACCTGACCGGCGACCTGAGCAGGCATCTGCGAGCATCGCCAACGGTGCAATCCAGGGAAGCGATGCCGGGCTCTTGAGCTCTCGGCTGCTGAAAATTTTCCGCTCCGAAAGGACGAAACCCCGACCAGCGTGGCTGATCGGGGTTTCTGTGTAGGTGCTT
>JAEAMF010000233.1_pt1 | contig 88374 bp, 70 predicted proteins | sample 8958721 | NCBI WGS metagenome assembly JAEAMF01 (sample SAMN16933255, study PRJNA681124) | bioreactor sludge metagenome | isolation source: anaerobic bioreactor treating anionic surfactant - SDBS | place: India: Bengaluru | collected 2019-02-28
AGCGGTGCCAGGCAGAGCGCCAGCAGCAGCCAGACTGCCAGCCAGCGGCGCAGTGGCAGCGTGGCCGTGGTGCCGCCCGTGGAATGCATGGCCCGCTGGCGCATCACACTCCCTCCCGTGTGGACCGGCGCACGGACGGAACCCAGCGCTGGTGCGACCACGCGCGCTGACCCGCAGCCCCCTTGGACAGGGCGCATGGGCATCCGGCTCGGCAGGCAAGCATGCAGCGCATCACGCAGCGTTCATTCCACCCGCAGGCTCAATGGCTGTGGCGCATGCCGCAGTTCTTGCCCAGGGCCAGGCCTTTGCAGGCCAGCTGCAACTGCTTCTGGCACTGGTCTTCGCCTTTGCCTGCTTCCAGGCATTGGGCGGCCTGGGCATGGGCACGTGCCATGGACTGGTGGCGTTCGATGTCCTCGCGCGTGTGTGCATCCAGCACCGGCTGGCCCGTGGTCGGCTTGGGCGCGGCTTCGGCCGTTACCGGCACAGGCTGTGGCGTGCGGGCGGTCGGCTGGGCCTGAACACCCACCGCCACCGTGCCGATGAGGGAAAAAACTGCGGCACAGGCCAGAAGACGGAATTGCATGGAGCTTCTTTCGGAAGAGAGGGCGGATGCCAGCGCAGTGCCAGCCATGGAGCTGGACTCAGGCGGCGCTGCAAGGTGTGCACAGGCCGTGCAACTGCACTGCCTGCAGCTGCCCCACTGCGGCCTGCTCCAGCGCGGCCGCCAGGGCCTGTACCGATGCCTGCATCGCAGGCGCGGCGCTGTCCACGGGAAGGTCCTGCGCGCAACGCAGGCAATGAAACTGCACCGGCATGCGCTGGGCCACAGGCGCCGGCGCAGCACTGGCCTGGGCCCGCCCTGCATCACTGCGCCATTGGAAACGGGTGATGCGGTCATCCTCCACCCGGCGCTGCAGCAGCCCGGCCTGGGTCAACCGGTCCAGTGCGCGAAACACGGTCACCCGGTTGACAGCCACACCCAGCCGGGCCAGCGCAGCCTCCACCTCGGCGGCCGACAGGCGGCTGGCAGCCTGGCTGCGCAGCAACGCCACCAGCGCGCGCGTGGCACGGGTGGCCCGCATGCCGGGCGGCAAGGACAATTCCAGGGAAGAAGCTGGGCGGGGCATGGGCACACTCAAGACACACTGCAATTGCAGCGGGATTGCGATATTAACGCAATTCAATTGCAATATAGGGCAGGCACCCGGATTTTTGCCTTCACAGCCCCTCAGCATCCGCCGCGGACGCCAGCCACCACCAATGGGCTGGCAAAGCCCTCTCAGTCCGGCTTCACGTAGTGGCCAAAGGTGGCCAGCAGCTTGTGCACCTTGGGAGCCACCACATAGGCGCAGTAGCCCTGCTGTGGATTGCGGGCGAAATAATCCTGGTGGTAGGCCTCGGCCGGCCACCAGCTGCGCAGCGGCTCGACTTCCGTCACCACCGGCGCCCCGAAAGTCTTGTCCTGCCCGAATTCGCGCAGCAGATCCTGCACCACCTGCTCCTGCGCCGGCGTGGTCACATACACGCCGCTGCGGTACTGCGTGCCAACATCATTGCCCTGGCGGTTGAGTGTGGTCGGATCGTGCGTGCCAAAAAAGATCTCCAGCACCTGGCGCAGACCGATCACCTGCGGGTCGAACACCAGCTTGACGGCCTCGGCATGGCCCGTCGTGCCCTCGCACACCTGCTCGTACCGTGGATGGTCCACATGGCCGTTGGCGTAGCCGCTTTCCACATCGATCACGCCCTGCACGCGGTCGAACACGGCCTCGGTGCACCAAAAACACCCACCACCTAGATAGATAGTTTCTTGACGTAAGCTATTGTTTTCGTTCATACTGCCTCCAAATTTCAAGCGAGAATTTCACAAAAGAAAAGCTCAATTTCACACAAATTCCACACGAAAACTATGCTTACCCTACCCCGTGGCATCCAACGCATAGAACGCACAAACAAGGATGGAACCAAGGTTCTATCGTTTCGTGTGCAGATGAAACGCAAGAACATAGTAGTGGACCAACTCTTCCCCACTGCTGACCAAGCTATCAATTTTTTGAACGAACAGCGTGCCAAGCTCAACCTACCAAGAAAGAGCATAGAAGCCAGTTCTGCCGACCTGCCTCAAGAAGTAATTGAAGAGTTCTTAAAAGACTATTTCCAGCATCCAAATTTAGGTAAATGCATTGATAAATACATCGAGATTTACGTAACTCCAAGGTATGAAAAATATGCTTTTTTGCAAACAGCAGAAGATAAAGCGAAATATAGAAATTATAAAAACACTTTAAGTTTTTTTAAAACAATCAAAAACACGAAAGTAAGAAATAATTTTCAACTTGGAAATATGGAAATTCATTTCCAAAATGGATTCAACATCACAGATAAAAAGCTCGGAGAGCTTAAAGTTGAAGACATAGACGAAAGAACCATAAACTCCTACATACAAACAAGAGCTAGTAAAGGAATTAAAGCCCAGTCTATCCAAAGAGAAATAACATTTATAAGCAATGTATTCAACAAGCTTAAATATATAAGCCCAGAGTATCAAAACATAAAGAACCCAACTCGAGATTACGACCGAGATTTATTGAAGCTTGCAGAGCCTTCACGAAAGAAATCTTTTCGTTTTACAGACGAGCGAAAAGAAGAATTTTTAAAAGCAATTCACACACACGAAAACCCAGATTTTTCAAGAATTATTGAGCTTATGCTTTTAACGGCAATGCGACGCTCAGAGGTCGTATTGCTTAGATGGTCACAGATTAAAGAAGATTATATTGAGCTTGACCAGACCAAGACGACACCCCGAAACGTTTACCTTACAAAAGAAGCTAAAGAGCTTATTAAATCAATCCCAAGACACCCCAACAGAGATCGCCTCTTTAAATATACGGTTTTGGGGTTTGAAGGTTCTTATACGAAATGGCTTAAAGACCACGGCTTTAGCGATATTACAAGCCATAAATTGCGAAAAGAGGCAATTAGTAATTTTGTAGAAAGAATTGGAGCAGAAAACTCTTTGCTGATTGCTGAAATACTCGGTATTTCCAGCGTTAGGAAGTTAGAAGAGAATATCAAACAAATGCCAAGTCAGGTATTAAATCAAAGCGATTTATTAAAAAATGTGGGACACAGCAATGCGGACATTACAAAACGGCATTACTTCTCTTTAAAAAAGCTTGACATTAAAAAAATATAATGATAAAAGAAAAGGGTAAACAGTTTCCAAGACCGTTTACCCTAGTTAAAAAGCATCGGAACTGCTTAGTAACTCTTTAAATCAAAGTATATATATACAGTTTAAAAAGTCAAGAATGCCTAACCGATGTTTTTTAAAAACATCGGTTTTTTTATTTTTAAAATTAAAACATATAAATCAATCTTCAAAGAAGATTAAGAAGCACATATCAAATAATAATATTAAGCGTCCATTTTGCCACGGTTCGTATTATTAGCTTTAAAGTCAGCAGAATGAGAATCTAGCAAAGCGACAGGGAAGACAAGTCAGACCCCGCTAGAGTAGTAAAGACACTACGAACTGATAAATTGCAACGGTCTAAGTAATCTCGTAAATCTTCATTAGTAGAGACAGAAAAATTCGTTTGCGTGGCGGTAGATGTGATTAGAAGCCTGAGAAGCTCTATTTTAAGTTATCTTAAAAGAAAAATAATTACACATAGACAAAAACGTCGATATGTCAAAAGCCCGGTTTTTTTAAACCGGGCTAAGGGGAGACTTTGGCGGATCGTGTGAGGAACGAACACGCTACGCCAGCGTAGCTAAGATAAAAGCTTCTAGCGAAGCTTAAATAAGGCGAAGCCTTGCGAAGCTATAGATATTTTTATATTACATTTAGTGTAAATACATTGGCGAAGCTAAAACAAATACTACAGCGAAGCTTAAAGAGCTTGTAAAGCATATTTATACGAATGTATAAATATTTGCTCCGCGCGAAAAATTAAAAAATGGAGGTCGACAAATGAAAGAAGATTTATTAAAAAGAAGAATGTTAAGCAATTACTGCTTTTCATTTTTAAAGCTCGATTTAAAAGAGCATATATACTATTTAAAATTACAAAAAAGAAAGAGAGTAAAAAATGAGCGATAAAAATAATGATTATGAAAAAGTTAAAGAGAGATATATGGAGCTTTTTGCATTAAAGCACTTCAAAAGAACAAATACAATTGAAATGATGCAAAGCAAAATACGTAAAAAAGAGCAAGAAATGGAAGGCCGCAGGCAAGCATTTGAACATTATAAATTTATACGTGATATTTATGTAAAAGTTTTTGGAAATGATGCCGATTATTATTTTCGTATTGATTGCAGTATGACCAAATCAACCTTGTTGAGATATTTCACACCTAAGCAAATAGCTTTATTTAAATCCTCACGTGTGAAAAATCCTGTTGTGTCTTCTGCAAAACCAATGAAGATATATAGTTTAAATGACATTATTCGAGGATGTTATGAACATAAACTAAAACCGCGTAATGAATTTAAACCATTAAATGATTGGGGTATGGTTTACGCAGATGAAGAAAGAACAAAACGAGAAAATGAAGCCAGAGCAAAGAAAATAAGTTCAATTGATGAAGTTATAAATGCATATAAAAAGACCCTGCAAGGGTAAATATTCATCTTTAGATGATTTGGTATTCTGGTATTTTAAAAATCAGCCTTGTGCTGATTTTTTATTGTGCTTTTTATCTTCTTTGGCCTATAAAAGAAAAATGCTTTATTGAAAAATTAACATCATTTTTACTGTTACCACGACGTAAAAAAGCTTGCTATTTTTTCAATGCATTTTTATGCAGAAATTTGCTTTTATGCTTTTGCGTAGCTAAACTGAATAATACCAAGCCAGGGTAATCAAATCGCAAGCGATATTGATAACCGGACGTTGTCCTCCCTGGTTAGGATTGCATCCTAAAACCTGCTTAATACCACACTGCTAACTGACGCAGTGTAAACAACCAAATACCGAACAGCCACCACGCTAAAGCGTTTTGGTTTTAGACCTTGCAGGTCATTTATATATGCTAGAAAATAAAATATTTCCTAGGCTATATAGACAAAAAATAATAATTATAAAAGGTAATGATATGAAAAAATTAAAAGAAATAACACGAGCTAAAAGCATTCAAATTCGTTTGACAGAAGAAGAGCTTAAAGCTCTCCAAGAAGCGAAAGGACCTAAAGGAACACTTGCACGTTATGCAAGAGAAAAGCTTTTAAATGGAACTATACACACAGAGAAACAGCAAGCAATTAAAGAATATGCAGAGCTTGTTTTTCAGCTTCAAAAAATCGGTAACAATATAAATCAAATTGCTTACCAACTCAACAAAAATGATTTAACTAAAGTAGAAGTTATTTTATCTTTACGAAAAGAATTAGAGCAAATAAGAGCACTTGCAGATAAAAAAATAAAGGAGTTTTCAAAATGATAATAACAACATTCAATACAGGCCGAGGAAAATCAAAAGGACCTTTAAATTATCTTCTTGGAAATGATAAAGACAATAAACCACGCAATCCTGTACCTGTTATTGTTAAGGGTGATAGAAAGCTTACAGAAGTTTTAATTGACTCTAACCATCGTCAATACAAATACACATCTGGAGCTATTTCATTTAGAGACAATGAGAAACCAACAGAAGAGCAAATACAAAAAATAATTGCAGCTTTTGAAATAACATTCACGCCAGGGCTACAAGAAAGAGTCCCTATTTTATGGGTGAAACACGAGGATAAAGGCAATACCGAATTGCATTTTGTTGTGCCTATGCAAGACGCAAAAACAGGAAAGCAATTCAATATATGTCCACCCGGCGATAAATTCCAGCAGATGTTTAAAGACTTCCAAGCTTTAGCAAATGATAAATATGGCTGGGATCAAGTTAGACCAAGTTTGTTTAAAGCTGAAATGTCAAAAGTTGAAGCACTTGCAGAAGATAACAAAAATATCAAAAAAATTTTTTCAAAAGAACTTGAGAAAAAAATAAAAACAGGAGAGTTAAATCATCGAAATGATTTAATGAATTACTTTAAAAATATTGGTTTTGAAATCACAAGAGCAGGTAAAGATTACATCAGTTTAAAATATAAGAAAGCAAAGAAAGCAACTAGATTCAAAGGTCCTGTTTTTTCATTTGGTGCAAATTATCAAGACCTTTTAAAGCAGTTTTCACAGCCTCCAAAGCTTACAGACACAGAAAGAACAGAGATTAAAACAAGACTTGCTAGAGCTTGCAAAAACAGAGAGAGAAGCTTGCTAGAACAGTTAGACAACCAACCTAAGCAACCACAGCAAGAACAACCACAGAAGCCACCAGAACAAAGACCACAGCAAGAAGAGGAACTACAGCTCAGGATTGACAAAGAACGACTTAAACAGCCACAGGCTACGCCTGGCCTACCTCAAAGTTTAAAACCCAAGGGATTTAAACTTTAAGGAAGGTCAAATGATATTAGAACTTGCCAAGTTATTTACTTACAAAGACGCTCAAACTCTTTAACTGTATACTTATAAAAATTTATCATATTGCTATCAGCATTGGAATTTATCGCATTAGCATAATCTTCTCGAGCCTTGGATAGATTTTCGTTGCACTTCTTTTTAGCTTCTAAAGCTTTTGAGATTTTTTCTTTTTTCTTTTCCTCTTCTTTAACCGCTTCTTGCAATATTCTTTGATCTCTTAAAATTATTTCCTCTGGTGTCAGTTTAAAACATTCATCCATAGTTAAATAGGCTGATTTTTTAAAACAAAATATTTCATATTTTTGAGTAAATTTATCTATTCTAGCTTGTTTGTTTGCAGTATATTCATACCTAAACATAAGTAAAAAAATAATACCGATTACAAATGCAATAGATATGAATATAAGTGAATTTTTTTTCATAATCTAATAGTCAAATCTTATATCCATTATTTGCAAGGTATTCGTGCAAATCTGCTTGATTAAAATCTTTATTTTTTTCTAATTGCATATCGAAAATTGATTGCACCCACTTAGGACGAGCCCCCTTGCCACCGTGCCAAGTTTCTTCAGTAGCTGGGTTCTTATACATTGGGATTGATGGGGCTTTACTTGTGCCAGCACCAGAATATTTAATATTTTTCGCAGGCTCAGTAGATTTAAATCCTAATTCATAAGCAGAAATACCATATCGAGATATTTTTTCTTTAATGTCCTCAATAACTCCAGCTTTTTCATTTTCTATGATTGCTTTAGCCTTGGCTTGGAGTTCTTCAATTTGCTTTTGAATTTCTGCTAATGATGTCATTTTTAAACCTTTAAAACGAAAAGCTCATCTTATCTTTTTTTGTAAAGTGCTTAAAGTTTAATTTTTCAAGTCTTTTATCTTATATCTTATATAAGAGTAGATGGGGGTTAAATTCGTTGCACTACTCACTTTGAGTCCAGCTTACGATTTCACAAAAACAACACAAAAATAAATTACACAAACTCAATTAATTCAATAACTTACAGTTGATTTATTACCTCTGTGCACCAGAAACAGCCGCCTGCCAGATAAATGGTTTCAGTCATGCCGCTGTTGTACACCAGCCTCAGCCGGCCGCCAGGCCTTGCCCTGCATCAAGTACGGATTTGCCGGCCGCCACCACCGCCATGGCAGTGTTTGACAGCGGTGCGCTGCCTTGGCTACATTAATGACCAATCAGTCATTAACTGGATCCCTACCCACCCATGCCCGACAGCAGCACCGACGCCCCACGCCGCAGCCGCCGCAAAGAAGCGCGTCCGGGTGAACTGCTGGAAGCGGCGCTGTCCCTGTTTCTGGAAAAAGGCTATGCCGCCACCCGCGTGGAGGCCGTGGCCGCCCGCGCTGGCGTGTCCAAGGGCACGCTGTTTCTGTACTTTCCCAGCAAGGAAGAACTGTTCAAGGCCGTGGTGCGCCACAGCATCAGCGGCTGCTACGCCGACTGGCAGCTGGAGCTGGACCGCTACCAGGGCAGCAGCGCCGCCCTGCTGGCCCGGGCATTCGAAGTCTGGTGGCAGCAGATCGCCAGCACCCAGGCCGGCGGCATCTGCCGCCTGATGTGGGCCGAGGCGGCACATTTTCCGGAACTGGCCGCGTTCTACCGCCACGAAGTAGATGAACCCGGCCACGCGATGCTCGAACGTATCCTGCAGCGCGGCATGGACAGCGGCGAATTTCGCCCCATGCCACTGGGTGAAGCCTTGTACCTGGTGCTGACGCCGATGACCTTTGTAATGCTGTGGCAACCCACCGGCACCCTGTGCCTGCCGATGGACCATGGGCTCACGCCGCACAGCTATCTGCTATCGCAATTTCGCAACTGCCTGCGCGGCCTGCTGCGCGAGCCGGTGGATGCAGACACCCTGCCCCTGCCCCAGCTGCATCCCACGCTACCCCTCCACACCACAGACATATGAGCTTGCTGCGCAGATCCTGGTTGCTTGGGGGCCTGATCGCCCTGGTCGTTCTGGCCCTGGGCTTCAGCGCCTGGCGGGCTGTGGTGGCCAAACGCCAGCAGCAGCAAGCCCTGCAGGCGCAGCAGCAAGCGCCCGCCGCCGTGCTGCAGGCCGGCGCAGCGGACTGGACCACGCTGCAGGTGCGCACACTGCCGCTGCAGGTCCCCGTCAGCGGCAGCCTGTCTGCGGTGGACAGCGCCCTGATCAAGAGCCGTGTGGCCGGTGCACTGCAGGACTTTACGCTGCGCGAGGGTGACAGCGTGCGCAAAGGCCAGGTGATTGCCCGCATCGATGCCACCGACAGCGAAGCCCGCTACCGCCAGGCCCGGCTCCAGGCCGATGCCGCCCAGGCGCAGGAAGCCATCCAGCTGCGCCAGCACCAGAACAACCAGGCGCTGGTGGACCGGCAGTTCATCTCGCCCACCGCCCTGGCCACCTCCGAAGCCAGCCTGCAGGCCGCCCGCGCCAACACGGCCGCAGCCCGCGCCGCAGCCGATGCGGCGCGCAAGACGCTGGACGACACCGTGCTGCGCAGCCCCATCGACGGTCAGATTGCCCGCCGCTTTGCCCAGGACGGCGAACGTGTGAACGTGGAAGCCCAGGTCGCCGAGGTGGTGAACCTGTCCGCGCTGGAACTACAGGCTCCGCTGCCCCCCCAGGACTCGCTGCGGGTGCAGGTCGGCCAGACGGCCCTGCTGACGGTGGAAGGCGCCAGCACGCCAGTCTCAGCCCGGGTGGTGCGCATCAGCCCCAGCGCCCAGAGCGGCAGCCGTGCCGTGCCGGTCTTCCTGCGCGTGCAGCCCGTGGCGGGCTTGCAGCTGCGCTCCGGCCTGTTTGTGCAGGGGCTGATCGCCACCGGCACGGTACAGGCCCTGGCCCTGCCACTGGATGCCGTGCGCAACGACCAGCCCCAGCCCTACATCCAGACCGTGGTGAACGGCGCCGTCGCACACCAGACCGTGCAGCTGGGCGCCCAGGCCCTGCCGGAAGGGACCGACAGCACCGCGCTTTGGGTGGCCGTCCAGGGCGCCAGCGCAGGCAGTGCCGTGCTGCGCGGCAGCATGGGGCCTTTGTCGGTGGGCACCCGCGTCCAGCTGCTGCAGCAGGGCGCGGCCGGTGCGCCCATCGCCCCCGGTACACCCGGTGCGCCTGCAGCAGCCTCGGCCCCGGCTGCAGCCCCCTCCACCGCAACGACTGCCCCCGCACGCTGAAAGCCCGCCATGTGGTTCACCCGCGTCAGCCTGCGCAACCCGGTCTTCGCCACCATGGTGATGCTGGCCTTTGTGGTGCTGGGACTGTTCTCCTACCAGCGGCTCGCGGTGGACCAGTTCCCGGACATTGACTTCCCGGTCGTAGTGGTCACGGTGGAATACCCCGGCGCTTCGCCCGAGATCGTCGAAACTGAAGTCACCCGCAAGATCGAGGAAGGCGTCAACACCATTGCCGGCATCAGTTCGCTCACCTCGCGCAGCTACCAGGGCCGCTCGGTGGTGATCGTCGAATTCCAGCTGTACGTGGACGGGCGCCGTGCCGCCGAAGATGTGCGCGAGAAAGTGGCCTCCGTGCGCCCCACATTGCGCGACGAGGTCAAGGAACCGCGCGTGCTGCGCTTCGACCCGGCCGACGCCGCCGTCTGGACACTGGCCGTCCTGCCCGATGGCCCCCAGCCTCCCTCTCCCGTGCAACTGACCACCTGGGCTGACCAGGTGCTGAAAAAACGCCTGGAAAACGTGCGCGGCGTGGGCGCCGTCAACCTGGTAGGCGCCACCAAGCGCGAAATCAATATCTACCTGGACCCGGCGGCACTGGACGCCTATGGCATCACCCCGTCCCAGGTGGTGTCTGCCGTGCGCAGCGAAAACCAGGACCTGCCGGTGGGCGCCATCCGCTCGCTGCAGCAGGAACGGGTGGTGCAGATCGACGCCCGCATGCGCAATCCCCAGGACTTTGCCGACCTGATCATCACCCGCAAGAACGGCGCCGCCATCCGCCTGGGCCAGGTGGCGCGCGTGAACGATGGCGCGCAGGAGCTGGAATCGCTGGCGCTCTACAACGGCCAGCGCACCCTGCTGCTCTCGGTACAGAAAGCACAGGAAGAAAACACCATTGCCGTGGTCAAGGGCCTGGACGCGGCGGTGCTGGCCATCCAGGCCGAGCTGCCGCCCGGCTTTCGCCTGGAAAAAGTCAGCGATTCGGCCCGCCCCATCCAGGTGGCCGTGGACAACGTGCGCCAGACCCTGATCGAAGGCGCCTTGCTGACGGTGCTGATCGTCTTCCTGTTCCTCAATTCCTGGCGCTCCACCGTCATCACCGGGCTGACGCTGCCGATTGCGCTGATCGGCACCTTCTTCTTCATGCACGCCTTCGGTTTCACCATCAACATGATCACGCTGATGGCGTTGTCACTGTGCGTGGGCCTGCTGATCGACGACGCCATCGTGGTGCGCGAAAACATCGTGCGCCATGTGCAGATGGGCAAGACCTCATTCCAGGCCGCGCTGGACGGCACCCAGGAGATCGGTCTGGCCGTGCTGGCCACCACCCTGTCCATCGTGGCCGTCTTCCTCCCCATCGGCTTCATGGAAGGCATCATCGGCAAGTTCTTCCACGAATTCGGCATCACCATCGTCGCAGCGGTGCTGATTTCGATGTTTGTCAGCTTCACGCTGGACCCCATGCTCTCCAGCATCTGGCACGACCCCAGCATCCACAGCGCCGGCCAGGGGCCGGACAAAAGCCTGTATGGCCGCACGCTGGGCCGTGTCACCCACGGCTTTGAGCGCGCCACCGAAGAGCTGGCCCTGCTCTACCAGCGCATCCTGGCCTGGTCGCTCGCCCACAAGCTGTGGACACTGCTGCTGGCCCTGGGCATTTTCATCGGCTCCATCCTGCTGCTGCCGCTGCTGGGCACGGAATTCGTGCCCAAGGCGGACTTTTCGGAAACCACGGTCAAGTTCAGCACCCCCCAGGGCACCTCCCTGGAAGCCACCGAGGCCCGCGCCCACCAGGTGGAGCAGGCCATCCGCGCCCTGCCCGAAGTGCGCTACACCGTCACCACCATCAACAGCGGCAATGCCCCCAGCAAGAGCGACGCCACCATCTACATCCGGCTGGTGGACCGCAAGCAGCGCAGCCGCAATGTGGAAGACATGGGCCGGACGCTGCGCCAGACGCTGCAGCAGATTCCAGGCATCACCGTCACCCATGTGGGCCTGCTGGACCCGGTGGGCGGGCAAAAGCAGATTGAGTTTTCCATCATGGGTGCCGATCTGACCGAGCTGGACCGCCTGAACCAACAACTGCTGCCCCAGCTGCGGCAGATCCCCGGTCTGGTGGATCTGGACAGCAGCCTCAAACCCGACCGCCCCATGGTGGACATCCAGGTGCGGCGCGATGCGGCGTCCGACCTGGGCCTGTCCGTGGGCAGCCTGGCCACCGCACTGCGCGTGCTGGTGGCCGGCGAAACCGTGGGCAACTGGCGCGCCACCAACGACGAGACCTACGACGTCAACGTCCGCATGGCACCCGATGCCCGCACCCAGCCCAGCGACCTGGCGCGCCTGCCGTTTGCCCTGGCAGGCACCGACGGCGGCACCCAGATCGTGCGCCTGAACCAGGTGGCACAGCTGGTGGTCTCCACCGGTCCGGGGCAGATCAACCGGCGCGGGCTAGCGCGCGAGGTGCAATTCACCGCCAACGTGGCGCTGCGCTCGGCCGGGGAAGTCTCGGGCGACATCCGCCGCCTGATGGACAGCGCCGCCCTCCCGCCCGGCTACCGCTGGGAATTTGCCGGCTCCACCAAGAACATGAACGAATCCTTTGCCTATGCCCTGTCGGCGCTGGCACTGGCCATCATCTTCATCTACATGATCCTGGCCAGCCAGTTCAAGAGCTTTGTGCAGCCGCTGGCGTTGATGACCTCGCTGCCGCTGACGCTGATCGGCGTGGCCCTGGCACTGCTGATGTTCCGCTCCGCCATGTCCATGTTCTCCATCATCGGCGTGGTGATGCTGATGGGCCTGGTCACCAAGAACGCCATTTTGCTGGTGGACTTTGCCATCCGCGCACGCGCGCCCCATACGGGAGAGGACGGCCAGCCCCACCCCGGCATGCCGCGCGAGCAGGCCCTGCTCACAGCCGCCCGCGTGCGCCTGCGCCCCATTCTGATGACCACGCTGGCCATGGTGTTCGGCATGGTCCCGCTGGCTTTTGCCCTGTCCGAAGGCTCGGAACAGCGCGCCCCCATGGGCCAGGCGGTGATCGGCGGGGTCATCACCTCCTCGCTGCTGACGCTGGTCGTGGTGCCGGTGATGTACTGCTACATGGACGATCTGGCGAACTGGGTGCGCCGCAAGCTGGGAAATGCCCCGGCAAACCCGGCCCAGGAACCTTAGAATCGAAGATTTTGCGATATAGCCATCCCTTGTGGAGGAGACCCCCGATGACATTGCCCTATAACCGCCCGGTTGATACCTCTGACGCCAACGCTACGGCCCGCTTCCACATGGTCCAGCAACAGATCCGCCCCTGGGTGGTGCAGGATGTGCGTGTGATCGAAGCCCTGGAAACCGTGCGCCGCGAAGACTTCGTGCCGCCGGCCTCGTACGAACTGGCCTTCATGGACGTGGAAATCCCCCTGGGCGTGGCCGGTCAGACCATGCTGTCGCCCAAGGTCGACGCCCGCATGGCCAACGACCTGGCCATCCAGGCCCACGAACGCGTGCTGGAAATCGGCACCGGTTCCGGCTACAGCGCCGCCCTGCTGGGCAAGCTGGCCAAGGAAGTGGTGACCCTGGAAATCAACCCCGAGCTGGCCGAAATGGCCCGCGAGAACCTGGAATCCGCCGGAGCCACCAACGTCACCGTGCGCGTGGCCGACGGCTCCAAGGACCTGCTGGCCGAAGGCCCGTTCGACGTGATCGTGCTCAGTGGCTCGGTGGAAGTGCTGCCCGAAGCCCTGCTGGACCACCTGAAAGACGGCGGCCGCCTGGGCGCCATCGTGGGCCAGTCGCCCATGATGCGCTTCACCATCGTCAAGCGCCACGGCAACGAGCGCATCACCACCGAACCCTGGGACATGGTCGCTCCCCGTCTGTCCGGCTTTGCCACGGCAGAACGCTTCGTGTTCTGAGAAGAGTCAGACCCATGTTCACCCGCGTCTCTCCCACGCAACTGAACGACTGGCTGGCCCAGCACCCCGGGGATCCACTTCCCCTGGTGCTGGATGTGCGCGAACCCTGGGAATTCCAGACCGCGCACGTCACCGCCGAAGGTTTTGAGCTGCTGAACCTGCCCATGGGGCAGATTCCGTCGCAACTGGCCGCGCTGGATCCCGAGCGTCCCACCGCCTGCCTGTGCCACCACGGCATGCGCAGCATGCAGGTAGCGATGTTCCTGGCGCAGCACGATTTCGGGCAGGTGGCCAACATCGAAGGCGGCATCGACGCCTGGTCCCTGCAGCGCGACCCCAGCGTACCGCGCTACTGACAGACTGCCTGCCACCCGACCTGTTCGCCTTTTCCTGTCCCCCTGCCCCATCCTGAGGAGCTCCATGGTTCGCAATTTCCGGCACTCTCTGACGCACTGCGCGACCTTGGCAACCCTGCTGACGATGGGGCTGGCCGCGGCCCCTGCCGGTGCCCAAAGCCTGGTGGAAATGGTGGAACTGGCCCAGGGCTTTGATGCGCCCTGGCTGTCCAGCCGCGCCGCACTGGATGCGGCCGAACACAAGGGCGCCCAGGCCAAGTCCGGCCTGCTGCCCAGCGTGGGCGCCCAGGCCGGCGCCAACTACACCCGCACTGAGCTGCACCCCAACATTCCCGGCGTGCTGGGCAGTGCACACCAGCAAAGTGCGGCCATCCAGGCCAGCCAGCCGCTGTACCGCCCGGCCAACACCATCGCCTACCGCCAGGGTCAGCGCAATGTGGAACTGGCCCGTGCCCAGCTGGATGCCGCCACGCAGGACCTGCTGGTGCGCGTCAGTCAGGGCTACTTCGACGTGCTGGCCGCCCAGGACACGCTGACCACGGTGCAGGCCCAGAAACGCGCCGTGCGCGAGCAACTGGAATTCGCCCAGCGCAATTTCGACATCGGCGCCGCCACCATCACCGACCAGCGCGAAGCCCAGGCCCGCCACGATCTGGTGGAAGCCCAGGAAATCGCCGCCACCAACGACCTGCAGGTCAAGCGCCTGGCGCTGGAGCAGCTGGTGGGCAAAAGCCCGCTGCAGCCCCGCCCCCTGGCCCAGCCGGTGCAGCTGCCCGCCGTGCAGCCAGCCACGGTGGCGCCCTGGGTAGAGCAGGCCGAAAACGACCAGCCCCTGGTACGCCAGGCCCGCCTGGCCCTGGATATGGCCGAGCTGGAAACCCGCAAGGCCGAAACCGGCCACCTGCCCACCGTCGATCTGCAAGCCAGCTACGGCGTGCAGCGCAACCCGGATGGCACAACCACCATCCCCATCAAGAACCGCATCCACCAGGGCCAGGTGGGCGTGACGCTGAACATGCCGCTGTTCGCCGGCTTTGCCGTGCAAAACCGCGTCAAGGAAACCCTGTCGCTGGAAGAAAAAGCCCGCGCAGACCTGGACAACGCCCGCCGCCAGAGTGCCCAGGCCGCGCGCCAGGCGTTCTATGGCGTGCAATCGGGCACCGGCCAGGTCAAGGCGCTGGAAGCGGCCGTCGCCTCCAGCCAAAGCGCGCTGGAAGCCAACCAGCTCGGCTACCAGGTGGGGGTGCGCATCAATGTGGACGTGCTCAACGCCCAAAGCCAGCTCTACCAGGCCCAACGCGACCTGGCCCAGGCGCGCTACAACGTGCTGGTCGGCCAGCTCAAGCTGCGCCAGGCCGCAGGCCAGCTGCAGATGCAGGACATCCACGGCCTTAACCAGCTGATCGCCCGGCCCTGAAGACCGCAGCGGCCATAGCCGGGGCGGCCCCTGCCCCGCTGTGGTACTGGTGGCCTCCCATGCTTGTGTAAATCCAGCATCCGCCCTGCCTGTGGGTATGCCGCGTGGTTCACCACGCTAACGCAGCCTGTCAACAACGCCTTCTCGATGCGACAGTCACCCCATTAGAGAAGGCTGTGCACCGGGCTGCAGCGACTCCGTGTACACCTTCAGCCCGGCACGCCCTGGGGCCAGGCCAGCGCCAGCACGGCCTGTGCCGTGGCCTGGGCAGCGCCGCGGTGGGTGGAGGCAAAGGCCAGGGCCTGCTGCTGCATGGCCGCCAGCTGCGTGCCGTTCTGCACCAGCGCCGTGGCCTGCTGCACGGCCGCCGCCATATCTTCGACCCGTAGTGCCGCGCCGGCATTGCAGGCCTGCTCCGCCGCTTCGGCAAAGTTGAAGGTGTGCGGCCCCAGCAGCATGGGGCAGCCGCAGGCAGCCGCTTCGATCAGATTCTGACCGCCCAGGCGCTCAAAGCTCCCCCCCAGCAGACCGGCATGGGCCAGGGCGTAGTACAACGGCATCTCTCCCATGCTGTCGCCCAGCCAGACATCGGCAGCGGCGGGGGACTGCATGGCCGCCTCACCGGTCCAGCGGCTGCGGCGTGACACCGTCAGTCCTGCCTGCGCTATCAATTGCTGCACTTCGTCAAAGCGCTGGGGGTGGCGCGGCACGATCAGCCACTGCACCGGCATCCGTGCGCCTTGCCCTTCGGCACGCAGGCGCTGCACGGCAGCCAGCCACAGCGCCTCTTCACCTTCGCGGCTGCTGGCCAGCAACAGCACCGGCCGTTCGCTGGCCGCGCGCCAGACATGGCCCTGCGCCAGTTGCTGGGCATCCGGCACGGTATCGAACTTCACGTTGCCAAACACCCCGCTGACCTGCACGCCCAACTGGCGCAGGCGTGCGGCATCGTCCTCGGTCTGGGCCCAGATGGCGGCCAGTGACCGGTAGGCCGGCTGCGACAGCGCGGCCCAGCGCTGGGCGCCGGCCAGGGATTTGGCATTGAGCCGCGCATTGGCCAGGGCCACCGGCACGCCGGCTTCGCGGCAGGCAGCCAGCAGGTTCGGCCAGATCTCGGTTTCCATCAGTACCCCGGCCACCGGCTGGAACTGCCGTACAAAACGGCGCGTGGCGCCCAGGCTGTCCCAGGGCTGCCAGACCTGGATGTCGCCAGGTCGCAGCAGTTTTTCCCCTTCCGCCCGGCCGGTGGCCGTGCCATGCGTGAGCAGCAGTTTCAAGCCCGGGTGCTGGTCCCGCAGCGCCTGCAACAGAATGGCGGCAGCGCGGGTCTCCCCCAGGGAGACGGCATGCACCCACAGCCACTGGCCCCGGCCTTCGGCCCCCAGATCGGCCGGTTGGTAGTGGCCGAAGCGTTCGGGAATGGCCTCGGCATAGCCGGGTTCCTGCTGGGCGCGGCGGCGCAGCTTGCGGCGCAGCAAAGGCTGGGCTGCCCAGGTCAGGGCAGCGTACAGGGAGCGAACCAGGGTCACGGGCGGCTTCGGACGGTTAGAGACAGGACGGCGGACAGAACAGCGAACGGAGGGCCGCCTTCAGTGGGCCGATGCACCCAGTTGGGCATCGGGCTTGACGCGGCGCAGCAGCGCCAGCATCTCGCCTTCGATGCGGTGCAGCGCTTCCTGCGTCTGGCCTTCAAAGCGCAACACCAGCACGGGGGTGGTGTTGCTGGCACGGATCAGGCCGAAACCATCCGGCCAGTCCACGCGCAGACCATCGATGGTGCTGATCACGGCCGGGGCGCTGAAGGCGCTGGAAGCCAGCTGCTGCAGCTCGGCGGACAGGCGGTGCGGTTCGCCCTCCTCACAGGCCACATTCAGCTCGGGGGTCGAGAAGCTGGTCGGCAGCGCATTCAGCACCGCGCTGGGGTCGGCGCTCTTGCTCAGGATCTCCAGCAGGCGTGCGCCGGCATAGGTGCCATCGTCAAAGCCGTACCAGCGCTCCTTGAAGAAAATATGGCCGCTCATCTCGCCGCCCAGGGGCGAGTCCACTTCCTTCATGCGGGCCTTGACCAGGGAGTGACCGGTCTTCCACATCAGGGGTTCGCCGCCGGCCGCACGGATGGCGGGCGCCAGGCGCTGCGAGCATTTCACGTCGAACAGAATCGTCCCGCCGGGCACCCGCGAGAGCACATCCTGTGCAAACAGCATCATCTGGCGGTCGGGGAAAATGGTCTGCCCGTCCTTGGTGACAATGCCCAGGCGGTCGCCATCGCCGTCAAAGGCCAGGCCCAGTTCCGCATCGGTGTCGCGCAGCGCCTGCACCACATCGCGCAGGTTCTCGGGTTTGCTGGGGTCGGGATGGTGGTTGGGGAAATCGCCGTCCACTTCCGAGAACAGCTCGACCACCTCGCAGCCCAGCGCGCGGAAGATACCCGGAGCAGAAGCGCCGGCAATGCCGTTGCCGCTGTCCACCACCACTTTCATGGGGCGCGCCAGCTTGGCATCGCCTACGATGCGGGCGCTGTAATCGGCCAGCACATCCACATGGCGGATGCTGCCGCCAGGCTGCAGCTGCCAGGATTCGGCTTCCATGGTCCGGTGCAGGGCCTGGATCTCTTCACCGTAGATGGCACGGCCAGCCAGCACCATCTTGAAGCCGTTGTAATCCTTGGGATTGTGGCTGCCGGTGACCTGGATGCCGCTTTCGCACAGCGTGGCCGCCGCAAAGTACAGCATGGGCGTGGTGCACATGCCGATATCGATCACGTGCAGACCGACATCCACCAGCCCTGCCATCAGCGCACCACTGAGCGCGGGACCGGACAGACGACCGTCACGGCCCACCGCCACGGTCTTCTGCCCCTCAGCCAGCGCGGCCATGCCGAAGGCACGGCCCAGCGCGCGGGCCACTTCCTCGTTCAGGGTACTGGGGACGATGCCCCGGATGTCATAGGCTTTGAAAATCGAAGGTGCTGCGTGCACGGTGGCGTCCTTGTATTTCGGTGCAATGTGTCCCGCCCTGTCGGCGGGCTGCCGGGGCAGTAAAGCCCGGATTGTAGGCTGCGCACCACAGCCCAGGCACCAAGCAGCTGCCTGCAGCGCACTACATTTGGTTACCTGGGGCAAGCCCCGAGGGAAACCCCACCCAGATCAATGCATGATCGCGCGTCCACACCTACAGTCGCCCGCGTGACGCCCCAGGCGGCACACCACACAGAACGACAAGGCGAATGATGCAGCAGAGGGAAGAAGGCGCGATGTACACCTGCGCGCGAACCACGCGGAAGACCCATCCATGAGCGCTTCCGACCGCAATCCACAACCCGTCCCCGCTGCCGCCGCGCGCGGAGCCTCTGCGCTGTGGACTGCCCGCGCGCTCTGGTCGCTGGCCATGGTGGCCGCCCTGCTCATCCCCTGGCTCTGGCATCTGCTGGGCCTGCCTTCCAGCCTGGGCCAAGTACTGCGTCTGCCCGCGCTGGACTGGTTGCACCTGTCCTGGCTGACGTCGCTGACACTGATGGTGTTGGCCGCCCAGCGCCTGCTGCCGGCCGCCGCTGCCCACGCCCAGCATGGCGATGCGCATGCCACCCGCATGGATGCCCTGTCGGCGGCCTACCGCATGCTGCCCGACCCGGCAGGCATCACCCGGGTGATGGACGGCCGTTTTCTGGACGTGAACCCCGCCTTCTGCCAGATGATGGGCATGCCCTGGGAACAGGTGATTGGCCGCACCAACTACGAACTGGAAATCTACGCCACCGCCCAGGAACGCCCGCGCCTGCTGGAGCACCTGAACCGCCACGGCAGCGTGGACCGCATGCCCATCTGCGTGCAAAGCGTGGCGCTGGGACGCACCGTGACCGGCCTGATCTCGGCCCGCATCCTGCCTATTGCCGGCGAAGACTGCATGATGTTTGTCTTCCGCGACACCAGCGAGGAAAAACGCACCCACGAAGAGCTGCATGCCGTCAACGGTCTGCTGCAGCAGGCGGGCCACCTGGCGCAGCTGGGCGTCTGGGAAGACACCAAGGGCTCGGGCCTGGTCTACTGGTCCGAGGTCTGCTACGACATCCATGGACTGCCCCGCAACGCGCCGCTGCCGCGGGAGTACATCAACACCTTTGTGGCGCCCGCCTGGCGCGGGCTGATGCGCGACAAGATCAAGCACTGCCTGCGCACCAAGAGCGACTGGAGCGCCGAGATCGAAATCATCCGTGCCGACGGCCGCATGGCCTGGATGCGTTCGCGCGGCGAGGTGATCCTGGACGCCCAGGGCCAAGTCACCGGCCTGCGCGGCGTGATGCAGGACATCGACGGCGCCAAGCGCATCCAGGAAAGCCTGCGCCAGTCCGAAGTACGCTTCGAGCGCATCTTCGAGCTGGTCTCCACCCCCATGGCCCTGGCCCAGTGCCATGACGGCAGCTTCAAGACCATCAACACCGCCTGGGAAGACCTGTTCGGCTACACGCGCTACGAATGCATGGGCAAGAACGCCGAATCGCTGGGCCTGCTGCCCCCCGGGCGCTGGAAAGAGATGCCCCATGGCGACGCCGCCCACCAGGAAGCGCGCCTGACGGCCCGTGACGGCCGCCCGCTGACGGTGCTGTATTCGCTGCGCCGCACCCATTTCTTCGACGGCGACTGCTGGCTGGTGTCGGTGCTGGACATCACCGACCGCAAGGCCGAGGAAGAGCGCCTGCGCGAGAGCGAGGCCCTGATTGCGCTGACGCTGTCCGCCGCCGCACTGGGCCGCTGGGACTGGAACCTGGCCACCGGCATGATCTCGGGCGACACCCAGTGGCGGCGTCTGAACGGCATCGAATCCGACCACACGCCAACCGCCCTGGGCGAACGCATGGACCGGCACTGGACCGAACTGCTGGCCACCAGCGACATTCCCAGCATCAATGCCGAGCTGCTGCGCCACATTGAAGAACCGGGGGATGCGCCGTTTGACGCCACCTGGCGCACCTCCGAGACCGAATCCGGCCGCTGGCTGCGCAGCGTGGGCAAGATCGTCGATGTGGACGGCCATGGCCGCCCCGTGCGCATGCTGGGCGTGACCCAGGACGTGACCCACCAGCGCGAACAGACCCATGTGCTGGAGCAGATGGCCCATTTCGACGCCCTGACCGGTCTGGCCAACCGCCTGCACCTGACGGCGCGCCTGAAAGACAGCACCCGCATTGCCCGCCATGACGCCGGCCAGCTGGGGGTGGTCTATATCGACCTGGACGGCTTCAAGCCCATCAACGACCGGCTGGGCCACGATGTCGGCGACCAGCTGCTGGTGCAAGTGGCCAAGCGCCTCAAAAGCGCGCTGCGCTCCCAGGACTGTGTGGCCCGCCTGGGTGGGGATGAATTCGTCATCCTGCTCAACGGGCTGGAAAGCCGATCGCACTGCGAAGCTCTGCTGGAACGCATCATGCAGCGCCTGGCGGCACCCTACATCCTGGGCGCGGACACGGCCCGCATCACGGCCAGCATGGGCTACACCCTCTATCCCGAGGACGATGCCGACGAAGACACGCTGCTGCGCCATGCCGACCAGGCCATGTACCAGGCCAAGCAATCGGGGCGCAACTGCGTGCGTGCCTTCGACTCCGTCACCGAACGCCAGATGCGCGCCCAGCAGGCCGATACCTTGCGCGTGCGCGAAGGGCTGGAGCGCGGCGAATTCACACTCTATCTGCAACCCAAGGTGGACATGGTGCGCAACCGCCTGGTGGGCGTGGAAGGACTCGCACGCTGGAACCACCCCACACGGGGCGTGCTGGCCCCCGGCGCCTTCCTGCCGCTGGTGGAAGGCTCTCCGCTGGACATCCCCTTTGGCGAATGGGCCGTGCGCGAGGCCATCCAGACCATTGCCCAGTTGCGCGCCCAGGGCCTGGAAGTGCCGGTCAGCGTCAACATCTCGGCAGGCCATCTGCAGCAGCCCGGGTTCGCGCACTGGCTGATCACCGAGCTGACCCTGCACCCGGAAGTTCCGGCCCGCCTGCTGGACCTGGAAATCACCGAAAGCGCGGCCTTGCAGGACATCACCCACGTGGCCAAGGAGCTGGAACAGCTGCGCGCCGTGGGCATCACCGTCTCGCTGGACGACTTTGGCACCGGCTACTGCTCGCTGACTTATCTGCGCCAGTTGCCGCTGGACACGCTCAAGATCGACCAGAGCTTTGTGCGCGACATGCTGGACGACCAGAGCAACCGCACCATCATCCAGGGCGTGGCCGGTCTGGCCGCCTCGTTCGGCTACCAGGTGATTGCCGAAGGCGTGGAAACACGGGAGCAAAGCCAGCTGCTGCAGACGATTGGCTGCGCGGTCGGCCAGGGCTACTTCTTTGCCCGCCCCATGCCGGCGGCACAGCTGCCGCAATGGCATGCGCTATGGCAGGCCAGCGCCATGGCGGCTGACACGCTGCCCGCCTGAAGCACCAGCCCCGCCTTCCTGCGCTCCCACGCGCCGAGGCCCGCCGCAGCCATTGCAGTGGCGCATGGACCGGCAAGCGGTGGCAAGACTGCGCTGCAACCGCAATTGAGAATGGCATCGTGCGCCTGCATCCTGCAGAGCGGATGGCCGGCGCGCTTCCCCCACGCACAACGCGCTCCGCTGGCGCCATGGACGCCAGCGGCCCCCAGCTCTCCCTGGCCGTGCCCTTTGCACGCCTGCCGGCAGAGTCCACGCACACCCCCAGCAGGTGAAGCGCGATGCGCCGGGACAAAAAAGCCCCGGGCGCAGTGCCCGGGGCTGGCAAGGCATCGCAGCCATCGCCAGAGTGCAAGCGGACTTCAGCCCTGCAGGACCAGTTCCTTGACCTGCTGCAGTGCGCCCGGGTCTTCCATGGTGGTCAGATCGCCCGGGTCGCGATTTTCGGCCACGGCCTGCAGCGCGCGGCGCAGCAGCTTGCCGCTGCGCGTCTTGGGCAAGGTGGTGACAAACAGCACGCGCGACGGACGGGCCACCGCCCCCAGCTGGCCGTCCACCTGCTTCATCACCTCGGCTTCCAGCTTGCTGCGCTGCTCGGCGGTTTCCACGCTGCGGGGGTCGCGCACCACGGCAAAGGCCATGGCAGCCTGACCCTTGAGCTTGTCGGCCACCCCCACCACCGCCACTTCGGCGATCGCCGGATGGCCGGAGATGCTCTCCTCGATCTCCCGGGTGCCCAGGCGGTGCCCGGCCACATTGATCACGTCATCGGTGCGCCCCAGGATGAAGTAATAGCCGTCGGCATCGCGGATCCCCCAGTCGAAGGTGCTGTACACCATGCGGCCGGGAATGCTCTTCCAGTAGGTGTTCACAAAGCGCTCGTCGTCGCCCCACACGGTCTGCAGGCAGCCCGGCGGCAGCGGGCCTTCGATGGCCAGCACTCCCTTTTCGTTGGCACCGGTCAGTTCCTGGCCCGTGGCCTCATCGATCAGCTTGACGTTGTAGCCGTACACCGCCTTGCCAGGGCTGCCAAAGCGGCTGGCCTGCTTTTCCACGCCGTTGCACAGCGTCATGATGGGCCAGCCGGTCTCGGTCTGCCAGTAATTGTCCACAATGGGCACGCCGATAGCACTGCTGATCCACTGTGCCGTGGGCTCGTCCAGCGGCTCGCCGGCCAGCCACAGCGCCTGCAGGCTAGACAGGTCGTACTTGGTCAGGAAGGAAGGATCCTGCTTCTTGAGCACCCGGATGGCCGTGGGCGCCGAGAACATGTGCGTGACCTTGTACTTCTCGACAATGCTCCACCAGATACCGGCGTCAGGGCGCACCGGCAGGCCTTCGTACAGCACCGTGGCCATGCCGGCAATCAGCGGGGCGTAAATGATGTAACTGTGCCCCACCACCCAGCCGATGTCGCTGGTGCAGAAATAGGTATCGCCCGGCTTGCCATGGAAGATGTGGTCCATGCTGGACGCCAGCGCCACGGTGTAGCCGCCGGTGTCGCGCTGCACCCCCTTGGGCTTGCCGGTGGTGCCGCTGGTGTACAGGATGTAGCTGGGGTCGGTGGACTGCACCCAGGTGCAGGGAACCTGGGCATCCAGGTGCAAGGCACGCAGCGCGGCCCAGTCGTGGTCGCGGCCGGCCTGCATCTGCATGGGGGCCAGACCGCGGTTGACCATCAGCACGGCGCCGGGCTTGTGGCTGCTCAGCTGCAGCGCCTCGTCCAGCAGCGGCTTGTAGGCCACCACACGGCCGCCGCGCGAACCGGCATCGGTGCTGACAATGACCTTGGGCTGGGCGTCGTCAATGCGCGAGGCCAGGGAACCCGAGGCAAAGCCGCCGAACACCACCGAGTGGATGGCCCCCAGGCGCACGCTGGCCAGCATGGCAAACACGGCCTCGGCCACCATGGGCATGTAGATCTGTACGCGGTCGCCCTTTTGCACGCCGAACGCCTGCAGCACCGCCGCCATGCGCTGCACCTCGGCATGCAGTTCGCCATAGGTGTAGGTGCGCTCGGTATCGGTTTCGGTGGAAATGGCAATCAGCGCGGGCTGGTCCTGGAGCGCCGGCAGATGGCGGTCCAGCGCGTTGTGGCACAGATTGGTCACGCCATCGGGAAACCAGCGCGCAAACGGCGGGTTGCTGTAGTCCACCACTTCGGTGGGGGCAATTTTCCAGTCCACCAGCTTGGCCTGTTCGGCCCAGAAGGCATTGCGCTCGGAGTCGGAAATCGAGCGGGCGTGGAAATCTGCAAACGTGGTCATGGTTGTTGTCTCCTGCTTCGGATGCCGCCTGCACCAGGCGACCTGTAGTTCTGCATTCATAATTATGAGAACCCCCTCTTGCAGCCAACTGACACGCCCACCGATAGGCGCAGAAAGCCACCACCGCAGCGAATCCAGCGCGGCCCCCTGTCCGCTCCCCGCTTCCCCTGTTACTTCAGCCGGGGATAGGAGACGATCCACCATGGGTGGTCCGCGCCCCAAAACCGTGCAGCCTCGGCGGCTTGCGATGCGCCCATCACCACGGACATAAAAAAACCGCCCCTCGGGGCGGTCTGGTGTGCAGGCAGCGGCGGCACCGCCGGGTCTTGGCGACTGCCCTGCGATGGGTCTTACTTGACCAGCGCCAGCATGTCCTTGAACGCCGGGTGCTCGCAGCTGCGCAGCCACTCGAATGCCACCATCTCTGTGGTCACCAGTTCGGCGCCAGCACCGGCCAGGCGGTCAAAGGCGGCATCGCGGTTGCGCTCAGTGCGCGAACTGCAGGCATCGGTCACCACCCACACATCCATTTCTTCTTCCAGCAGCTCCAATGCGGTCTGCATCAGACAGACATGGGCTTCGCAGCCGGCGATGACAATGGTGCTGCGCTCCATCTCCGGCTGGGTCTGGACCGGCTTTTGCAGGTGCTTGGGCAGGCTGCGCGCATTGCGGCCTTGCTGGGGCTTGACGGGCGGGCGCAGCCAGTCAAGCAGGCCATCAGGCACGGCGCTGAAACTCATCTTCTGCAGCGTACGGTCGCACAGCTCCCGCACGGCAGGCACATTGCCGCCCAGGCGGCTGGGGTTTTGTTCGGTGCCGAACACCGGCACCTCCATCAGCCGTGCCAGCTGGGCCAGGCGCACGGCGTTGGCGGTGACCAGGGCGTGCTCGTGGATCACGGGCATCAGCTTCTCCTGGTAGTCCACCAGCACCAGTTGGCAGTCGTCGGCATCAAGCAGCATGGTTCTTCCTTCTTTCACTCTCTAAATAGGTATGCGTATGAAGCGCTCTAGCGCTTCAGCGATGGCCCGATTGTCGCAGTTCGCCGCGCAGCGCTGCTGCAGGCGTCCCCTGCGCCGTATTCCCTTGCAGATTTTGCGGGCATGCAGATTGCTTATCCCCACTGAATTTCGTGTCGATTCCAGCTTGTTTCATATCAAAAACAGATGTGCAGGCGTCGAATCATGACTTTTATGCCTGTTGGCATGCAACATTCGTGTTACCCTCTGCCCCCATGTCCAAGTGGTTGCCTGTCCTCCTACTCGCCTGTGCCGGTGTCGGCGCACACGCCACCCCTGCCTCAGACAGTGCCAGTTCCGATGAACTGGGCCGTTTTATGTCGCAGCGCGGCTTTGTGTCGCAGATCCAGAACGCCGGCCACCAGGTCGCGGACAAGACCAGCCAGCTGCTGACCACCGCCATGGGCTTGATCGGTGTGCCTTACCGCCGTGGCGGCACCTCGGAAGACACCGGCTTCGATTGCAGCGGCTTTGTCCGTGCCATCTACCAGAAGACAGCCGGTCTGACCCTGCCCCGTCGCTCCGACGAACAGGCCGCCGCCACCGCCACCATCAAGAAACAAGACCTGAAGCCGGGCGATCTGGTGTTCTTCAACACCATGCGCCGCGCGTTCAGCCATGTGGGCATCTACGTGGGCGAAGGTAAATTCATCCACGCTCCCCGCACCGGTGCATCGGTGCGCGTCGAAAGCATGGAAAGCAAGTACTGGGCAACCCGCTTCAACGGTGCCCGCCGCGTGGAAACGCAAGACAGCAACGCCGTCGCAGCCCTGGCACCGCAAAGCTGATCCGCGCAGGCAGTCTGCCCGTCAGGCCTTCCCAAGAAAAAGGAGCTTCAAGCTCCTTTTTTCATGTCTGCAGCACGGGGCTGTGCGGCTGCGTACCCCTGTCCGTTGCAAGCCAGCGACCTGTACTCAACGTGTGCAGGTCTCTTCGGGCTGCACCGGAGGTGTCACGGGCTTCAGCCCCCCCGCCCTGCGCGGCCAGTGTGACCCGATTGCGGCCGCGTTCCTTGGAAGCATACAGTGCCGCATCAATGCGCTGCAGCAGGGACTCTTCCGCCTCGCCCAGCTGCCAGACCCCGACTCCCAGGGAAATGCTGCAATGCCCCGCATTCGGCACCGAGTACCCCTGGACGGAGCTCCGTATACGTTCGGCCAACTCCTGCGCCATCTCCAGCGTCACATCCGGCAGGATCACCAGAAACTCCTCCCCGCCCCAGCGCACCACATAGTCCGTGCTGCGCACCGACTGCAGCAGCACCGCTGCCACACTTTTCAGCACCAGGTCGCCGGTGCGATGGCCCCAGCTGTCATTGATGCGCTTGAAATGGTCCAGGTCGCCCAGAATCACGCCAAAGCCCTGACCGGACGCCAGTGCATGCATCTGGCAATGCTGCAGTTCATACTCACCGGCATGCCGGTTCAGCAAGCCCGTCAGCTTGTCGCGGGAGGCCTGCTCGCGCAAAACCGTCTCGCGCTGCACCTGCGGCGTGATGTCTTTGGAAACCCCTACATAGTGGCTGATCTTGCCTGCGCTGTTGTGCAAGGCGGCAATGCTCTGCTCGGCGTAGTACAGGCTGCCGTTCTTGTGGCGGTTGATGAAGGTGCCGCGAAAACCCTCACCTCGCAGCAGGCAGGCTTGCAGCGCTTCATAAAACCCCGGCTCGTGCATGCCCGAGCGCAGCAGCATGGGGCTTTGCCCCAGCAGCTCGCTGCGGGCATAGCCCGTCAAGGCCTCGCAGGCCTGGTTCGCGTACACGATGGTCCATGTGTCATCGGTGATCAGGATGGCGTCGTTCGATGCATTCAAGGCCTGCGCCAGCAGATTGCGCTCTTGGTCCGCCTGCACCCGCTCCGAGACATCGCGCTGTACCGAGACAAAATAGCGGATCTCTCCGGCCCCATCGCGTACCGGCGAGATGTTCCACTCCAGATGGTAGGCCTCGCCGTTCTTGCGGTAGTTGATAGCGGCCCCTTCGAAGAACAGGCCCTGCTCCAGGCAATGGCGCAGCCTGTCCAGCACCGCCCGGTCGGTCGCCGGCCCTTGCAGCATGCGCGGGGACTGGCCCAGCAGCTCAGCCTCGGAATACCCCGTCATCGCGCACAGCGCCTCATTGCAGTACACGATCACCGGTCCGCCGCCGCCGCGTTCGGCATTGGTGATCATGACGGCGTTGAACGACTGCTCCAGGGCCACTTGCAGCAGGTCGCTTTTGAAGGCGGGGAAAGTGTGCATACATCAATCACCAGACAGCTGTTGCCCAACCGGGCAGCACACTGTAAGCGCAATCCCACGCCTTGGCGATCTTTATAGCGACCGGCTGCTGCCGTCTCTGTGCAGGCGGGCGCTGCCAAGGCGCGGACAGGCAGCTCGGGCAGCGCGGGTCGCTCAGACAGCGCGCAGAGCCACCGCCTCGCGGGCCAGCGCAGTGATGCGACTCCAGTCGCCCTGCTCCATCGCCTCCACCGGCACCAGCCAGGAGCCGCCGACGCAGACCACGTTCTTCAGTGCAAGAAACTCCCGTGCATTGCCCTGCGAAATACCGCCCGTGGGGCAAAAACGCACATCGCCAAACGGCCCCTGCCAGGCTTTGAGCATGGCCGAGCCACCGGCCTGCACGGCGGGGAAGAATTTCAGTTCGTTGAAACCATCGGCCTGGGCGGCCATGATTTCGCCGCTGGTGGCCACTCCGGGCAACAGCGGCAGCCGGAGCTCCTGGCAGGCCCGGCCCAGCGCACTGGTATAGCCCGGACTGACCGCAAAACGCGCACCCGCATTCGCACAGGCCTGCGCATCGCCCGCGCTGCGCACTGTGCCGGCGCCCACAATGGCCTCCGGCACCGCACGCGCAATCGCCTCGATGCAGGACAGGCCCTGGGGCGTGCGCAATGTGACTTCCAGCACACGCACCCCGCCCGCGACCAGGGCCTGGGCCATGGGTACGGCATGGGCCGGGTCGTTCAGCACGATGACCGGGATGACCGGGCCATCCTGCATCAGCTCCAAGGCGGTCAGTCGTTGTTGATCCATGTGCAGGCTCCCTCTTCTGCGCTGAGCGCATGGCGCCGGAATCCGGCAAACAGTTCACGGCCGAATCCCCGGCCATTGGCCTGCCGCAATGCCGGCGGCAGGGTGGCAGCGGTGCGCTGCTGCCATTGTTCTTCGCTCACCAGCACGGCCAGCGTGCCGGCCACTGCGTCCAGGCGCACCAGATCGCCGTCACGCAGGCGTGCCAGCGGACCGCCCACACAGGCTTCGGGTGAGACATGGATGGCAGCGGGCACCTTGCCCGATGCGCCGCTCATGCGGCCGTCGGTCACCAGGGCCACCTGGTAGCCCTTGCCCTGGAGCACGGCCAGCGGTGGCGTGAGCTTGTGCAGCTCGGGCATGCCGTTGGCGCGCGGCCCCTGCCAGCGCACGACGCAAACCACATCGCGGTCCAGCTCGCCGACCTTGAAGGCCTGCTGCAAATCGTCCTGCGAATCGAACACGCGCGCGGGCGCCTCGATCACATGGCGGTCCTCCGGCACGGCGCTGACCTTGATCACGCTACGCCCCAGGTTGCCGGACAGCAGCTTCAAGCCGCCTGTGGCACTGAACGGTGCACTGGCGGGACGCAGCACGGACAGGTCGCCGGACACGGCGGCCTCGTGCCATGCCAGCTGCCCGGCCTGCACGGTGGGAATGCAGGCAAACGCCTTCAGGCCCGGCCCGCGCACGGTCAGCACATCGCCATGCATCAGCCCGGCCTGGAGCAGCTGACCAATCACATAGCCCGGCCCGCCTGCGGCCTGAAACTGGTTCACATCGGCGCTGCCATTGGGATAGACGCGCGCCAGCAGCGGCACGACCGCCGACAGGTCGGAAAAATCGTCCCAGTCGATGGTGATGCCCGCCGCACGCGCCACCGCCACCCAGTGGATCAGGTGGTTGGTCGACCCGCCCGTGGCCAGCAGGGCCACCATGGCATTGACGATGCAGCGCTCGTCCACCACATGGCCGATGGGTGCGAAGCGCCGGTTCTTGGTGATGTCCAGCACCGTACGCATGGCTTCGCGGGTGAGCAGTTCACGCTGGTCATCGCCTGGGTTGATGAAGGCCGTGCCCGGCACATGCAGCCCCATGGCTTCCAGCAGCATCTGGTTGCTGTTGGCGGTGCCGTAGAAGGTACAGGTACCCTCGCCGTGGTAGGCAGCCGATTCGGCAGCCAGCAGCTCTTTGCGACCCACCAGACCCTGGGCCGCCTGCTCCCGGACCTTGGCCTTGTCGCCATTGGACAGGCCTGATGTCATGGGACCCGCCGGCACGAAAACCGTCGGCAGGTGGCCAAAATGCAGGGCGCCGATCAACAGCCCCGGAACAATTTTGTCGCAGACACCCAGCATCAGCGCCGCATCGAACACATCGTGGGACAGCGCGATGGCCGCGCCCATGGCAATGGCATCCCGGCTGAACAGGCTCAGCTCCATGCCCGGTGCCCCCTGGGTCACGCCATCGCACATCGCGGGCACGCCGCCCGCCACCTGGGCCGTGGCACCCAGTCTGCGGGCCTCGTCCTTGAGGACCTCCGGATAATGTGCCAGCGGCGCATGGGCCGACAGCACGTCGTTGTAGGCCGTGACGATGGCGACGTTGGGCGCCTTTTCCTCCACGATGCGGATGCGGTCACGGCCGGGAATGCCGGCAAAGGCATGGGCCACATTGGCACAGCCCATGGATTGGGCGCCTGGCGGCCTGGCGGCCATGGCGTCCACCTGTTCAAGGTAGGCGGCGCGCGACGCGGCGCTGCGCGCACGGATGCGGCGCGTGACCTGGTCGACGATGGGGTGGATAGTGCTCATGCGTGGTTCCTGCGATGCGCTCGGTGGCGCCTCTTCTCTGGTTCATGGGGCGTCCAGGACACGGCCCCCTGCCGTGTCCCGGACCACCCGGTGCGCCTTACTTGGCGGCGCGTGCCTGCTTGACGGCAGCCTGCACCTCGTCCCAGGTGCCTTGGCCCACGGTCTTGGCGATACCGGTGTTCACCGCCGTGAGCTTGTCGCGCATGCGGCCGGCTTCCGCTGCAGGCAGTTCGTTGACCTGCATGCCCTTGGCCTTGATGTCCGCCAGGGCCTTGGCCGCCTCCTCGCGGGTGTCCTTGCGCTCGAACTCGCGGCTCTTGATGGCCGCGTCCTGCAGCACCTTCTTTTCGGCGGCGCTCAGGGTGTCCCACCACTTCTTGCTGACGGTGACGATCCAGGGGCTGTAGACGTGGTTGGAGACCGTCAGGTACTTCTGCACTTCATAGAACTTGCTGGACAGCACGGTGTTGAACGGATTTTCCTGGCCATCGACGGCTTTGGTTTCCAGCGCCGTGAACAGCTCGGAGAACGGCAGCGGCACGGCATTGGCCCCCAGCGCCTTGAAACTGTCGAGGAACACATTGTTCTGCATCACACGCAGCTTGACGTCGGCCAGGTCTTCCAGCTTGGCAATGGGGCGCTTGTTGTTGGTGAGGTTGCGGAAACCATTCTCCCAGTACACCAGCCCCACCATGCCCTTGGGCTCCAGCGTGGCCTTGACCTTTTCGCCCACGGGACCGTCGAGCACCACGTCAGCCTCCTTGGCGTTGCTGAACAGGAAAGGCGTGTCCCACACCGCCATCTCCGGCGACAGACCGACCAGCGTGGCCGTGGAGCCGACCATCATCTCCTGCGCCCCGCCGATCAGCGCCTGCTGCATCTGCGTGTCCGAGCCCAGCGAGGCATTGCCGATCGCCCGCACCTTCATCTTGCCACCCGTTGCCTTCTCCACCTCCTTGGCGAAGAAGCGCACGGCGCGCCCCTGGTTGGAATCATCGACCAGGCCATAGCCGAAGCGCACGATGCGCGGCTTGAAGTCCTGGGCCAGGGCCTGGCCGGTAGCGGCCAGCGTGGTGACAGCGGCCATCAGGCTGGCCAGTGCAAAGGGAATACGCATGTTCATCTCCTTGGGTTATAGGTCGTTGGTGACACGGGAAAGACGTCGTCAATGCATCCAGCGCAACGGGGCCAGGATGATTTGGGGGAAAAGCACAAAAAGCACGGCCAGCAGCACGTAGACCATCAGGAACGGGTTGGTGCCTTTGATCACGGTCTCCATGCGCAGCCGGCCCACACCCGCAACCACGTTTTGCACCGTGCCCACGGGTGGGGTGATCAGCCCGATACAGCCCACGTAGATGAACATGAAGCCGAAGTAGATGGGATCGATCCCGGCCTTGACCGCCAGCGGCGCACAGACGGGACCGAAGATCAGGATGGTCGGGGTCAGGTCCATGGCGGTACCCACCACCAGCAGGAACAGCATCATGGTGGCCATGAACAGCATGGGATTGCCCAGCAGGCCCGCGAAACTGTCTGCCAGCATATTGGGCAGGTCCGCCAGCGTGATCATGTAAGCCGTCACCGTGGCCGCACCGCACAGGAACATCACCACGGCCGTGGTCTTGGCAGCGGCCAGGAAGACGGCATACAACCGGCTCCAGGTCATTTCGCGGTAGATCACCATGGACACGAACAGCGCATAGACCGCGGCGACCACGGCGGCCTCGGTGGGGGTGAACACCCCGCCCTTGAGACCACCCAGGATGATGACCGGCATCATCATGGCCCAGAAGCTCTGGGCCAAGACCTTCAGGCGCAGGCCCCAGGCCATGCGCGGTCCCCGCGACAGGTCATATTTGCGGGCAATGGACCACCAGGCAAAGATCAGGAACAGGCCCATGATCAGGCCCGGCACCACGCCGGAGAGGAACAGCTTGCTGATCGAGGTGTTGGTGGTCACGCCATAGATCACGAAGGGCATGGACGGCGGAATGATGGGCGCGATGATGCCGCCCGATGCCAGCAGCCCGGCGCTGTAGCTGTCGGGGTACTTCTGGTCCCGCATCATGGGCAGCAGGATGGTGGCCAGCGCAGCGGTGTCGGCGATGGCCGAGCCGCTCATCGAGGCCAGCAACACGGCCGCGCCAATGGCCACGTAGCCCAGGCCTCCACGGATATGGCCCACATAGGCGCGCGCCAGGTCGATGATGCGGCGCGACAGACCGCCCGCATTCATCAACTCGCCAGCCAGGATGAAGAAAGGCACGGCCAGCAGCGGAAAGTTGTCGAAACCGGCCTGCAGGTTCTGCGCAAGCAACTGCGAATCGAAGAAATCCAGGTGCCACATCAGCGCCACGCCCGTGAGCACCAGCGCCTGTGCGATCGGCATGCCGATCACCATGCCGCCGATCAGCACCGCCAGAAAGATCAGGGTCACAACCATGGTGTGTACTCCTTACTCGACCGACGTCTCGGCATGGTTGTCAGCCGGCGCGCCACGGCGCAGGTCGCGCAAGGTCACCACGATCAGGCCCACGGCCAGCACCAGGGTGGCCGCCGCGCCCAGCGCCAGCGGGTAGCCGAGCACCGTGCTGAAACTGTTCAGCCCGGCCTGGACCTGGTCCCAGGAGCCCGACAGCAGCAAGCCCATGCATGCCAGCACCAGCAGCTGCGACAGCCAGAACAGCAGCTTGCGTGCAGCGGGTCCCACGCGCGAGGTCACCAGATCGAAACCCAGGTGGCTGCCTTCGAAGGCAGCGACGATGGCACCGATGGCCACCAGCCAGACAAAGAGCAGGCGCGAGATCTCCTCGTACGACACGATGCTGGTGTGAAACACATAGCGCAGCACCACATTGACGAAGACGGCAATGACCATGCCGGCCAGCGCCAGCACCATCAGCGCCTCGGCCAGCCGCTGAAGGCGCGGCTTGGGGCCGGCTGCGGGGGAATCGGTTTGCATGTGGGGTCTCCTGATGTTGTGTTTATGTTGTTAGGTGGTCAGTGCATGGGGCCGGCCCAGCCACGATTGGGTGCGTTGCACGATCTCGGTCAGCGGCAGCGTGGCATCCACGCAGAGCACGGCGCCCTCACCCTCGGGGCGCTCCAGGGTCGCAAACTGGTTGGCCACGAGTTCCGGCGAGAAAAAATGCCCGGAGCGGCCCTGCACACGCTGCAGCGCGGTGTCGTAGCCCAGGTCCAGGAAGACGAAGCCCACCGTACCGCTCGGGCCGGCATCGCGCAGGCGATCACGGTATTTGCGCTTGAGCGCCGAGCAGGTCAGCACCACACCGGGCCCGGGCGTTGCAATGGCCGAGTCCAGCAGGCGCGCCAGCGTGTCCAGCCAGCCGCTGCGGTCTTCGTCGGTCAAGGGCGTGCCGGACTGCATCTTGCGAATGCTTTCCTCGGCGTGGTAGGCATCCCCTTCATGCAGCGTCCAGCCCAGGGCATGCGCCAGCGACTGGCCCACGCTGGACTTGCCGCAGCCGGAGACCCCCATGACGACCAGCGCCTGGGGATTGCGTTCGGGTTTGGTTGTTCGGATAGCGCTATCCATGATCTTGCAAAAAAAACAGGCCAGGGCCTGCCTTGGATTTCGGTGTTTCTCTCGGCCATCTGCGGGTTTACACGCAGCAACCATGGCCTCGGGATGAATTGGTTAGCGCTATCATAACCTTCGCCCGCACAGCCTCCGACCTAGGACAATCCCTTGGCCCGACACCCTCCTCCCGCTTCACAGCCTGCCCCACCACCCTCTTCTGCCGAGCCTGCGCGCCACCGCGCACGCTCTTCCCGCGCCAGCGGCCGCGTCACACTCAGCGATGTCGCAGAAGCCGTCGGCGTCAGTCCCATGACGGTCTCGCGCGCACTGCGCGGCGAACGCCGCGTGGACCCCGCTCTGGTCGAGAAAATACGCGCCACCGCCGCGCAGATGGGCTATGTGCCAGACCCGGCAGCCCGCGCACTGGCTTCGCAAAAAAGTGCACAGGTGCTGGTGCTGGTGCCCATGCTGTCCAACACCTTGTTCGTGGACCTGATCGAGGCCGTGCACAAAGAGCTGTTCGCGGCGGGCTACCACGCCCTGATCGGCGTGACCCACTACGACCGGGCCGAGGAAGAGCAGCTGTTGCGCACCTACCTGCCCATGCGCCCTGCGGGCCTGCTGCTCACCGGCTTTGACCGCAGCCCCGCCGCACGTGCACTGGTGGCCGCCAGCAAGGTGCCGTGCGTGCACCTGATGGAGTTAGGCGACGGCAGCGGCACGCCCAGCGTCGGGTTCTCACAGGCCGATGCAGGGGCCTCCATCACCCGGCACCTGGTCGAACGCGGCCACAGGCGCATCGCCTTTTGCGCCGGCCAGCTCGATGCCCGTGTGATGCAGCGGGCCACCGGCTACCGCCGTGCATTGCAGGAAGCCGGCCTGTACGACCCTTCTCTGGAACTACTCTGGCCCCGCCCCACGTCGATGGCGCTGGGCGCCGAACTGCTGGACGCCGCGCTGCGGCTGGAGCCCGCCCCTGATGCCCTGTTCTTCTGCAACGATGACATTGCTCAGGGCGCCTTGCTGGAAGCCCTGCGCCGGGGGCTGCAGGTACCGCAGCGCGTCGCCATCACCGGCTTCAATGACCTACCAGGCAGCGACCAGATGGTGCCGCCGCTGACCACCATACGCACGCCGCGCAGCCATATCGGCACCGAAGGCGCACGCATGCTGTTGAAGCTCATACGGGGTGAGCCCGTAGACCCGCCCAGCATGGATCTGGGCTACGAGCTGGTGGTACGGCAAAGCAGTTGAGGCTTAAGGCTCCAGGCTGCACGCCGTGGCTGTAGCTGCCGCCACCTGCTGCCCCCCGCACGGGCGCCCACCACCACGCCATTGTCCGCCCCCGGCTGCCGGACAGGACGACCGTTCACAGCGCTTGAATCAGGCGCTGCCTCAGTGCGTGCGACGCATGGCTCAGCACCCGGTCCCGCCGCTGCAGCAGACCCAGGGTACGCCACACGTCGGGCGCGGTCAGTGGCACACCGCAGATGCGCAGATGGTCCTGGCGCAAAGCCAGCTGCGGCACCACCGCCAAGCCCAGGCCGGCCTCCACCAGGGCCAGGGCGCCGGTGACGTGGTTGCATTCGTGCCAGGCCACGGGCTGTTCGGGCAGCCCGGCCATCACCTGGTCCAGCAAAAGCCTGTTGCCGCTGGTGTGGGATACGGAGATCAGACGCTTTCCGGCCAACTCCGCCCACTCCACCTGGCTGCGATCGGCCCAGGCGTGGTCGCGCGGCGTGGCCAACACATAGCGCTCGCGCGTCAGGGCCTCGAAGCGCAGCGCAGGCTCCTGACTGCCCGTGAAACTCAGGCCGAAGTCCGCTTCCCCGCGCAACACGGCCTCCACCACCTGCTGCGCGCTTTCGTCCACCACGCGCACCTGCACATCGGGTTGCTCCTGCGCGAAGGCCTGGAGCACGGGGGGCAGCAGACTGGTAGCCGCCGAAGGAATGCAGGCCACCGCCACACGGCCACGGCGCAGCTTCACCTGGTCGTCCAGGCGCTGCACGGCCTCATCCAGCACGGCCAATGCCCGGCGCGCCTCCTGTAGGAACTCCTGACCCACCTCCGTCAGCGCCACATGGCGGGTGGTGCGCTCCAGCAACCGAGCACCCAGCATCGACTCCAGCCGTTCCACACGCCGGCTCAAGGCAGGGGGCGAAAGGTAGAGCGCCTCGGCAGCCAGGCGGAAACTGGCCTTCTCCGCCGTGGTCACGAAGGCGAGCAATTCGCCCATCTCGAATTTAATGCTTTGCATGCAACAGTCCTTCTAAAAGTTGCAATTCACAGAATAACACCCGCTGCATACGATGGCGCCCTTGAAAACGCTGGCACCGGCCGGCATGCAATGGAGACAAAACAATGCAGCAACGCAGACTGATCGCGGGCAGCGCCCTGGCGGCCCTTTTTTCCCTGGCCGTGGGGACCGCACAGGCCCAGGTCTTCCCGCCCAAGAAGCCGGTGACCATGGTGGTCGGGTTCGCCGCCGGCGGCTCCGCCGACATCGCCGCGCGCGTCATCGCCAAGAAACTGGGCGAGAACATCGGCCAGAGTGTGGTGGTGGAGAACAAACCCGGCGCGGGTGGCAACCTGGCACATGCACAGGTCGCCAATGGCCCATCCGACGGCTCGGTACTGCTGTTTGGCTCCATCGGTCCGCTGAGCATCGCCCCGCACTTCATGAAAATCGGTTACGACCCGCTCAAGGACCTGGCCCCCATCACAATGGGCGTGAACTTCCCCAACGTGCTGGTCGTGCCGGCCAGCACGGGCATCAAGACACTGGGCGAATTTGTGGCCAAGGCCAGGCGTGAACCCGGCAAGCTCGACTTCGCCTCCACCGGTCCGGGTTCCGCCTCGCACCTGGCTGGCGAACTGCTCAACGATGTCGCCAAGATCGACACCCTGCACGTGCCCTACAAGGGTGGAGCGCCCGCCCTGCAGGACGTGCTGGGCAGCCGGGTCACCTCCTTCTATGCAGCACCGCCCACCGCCCTGCCGCATATCGAATCCGGCAAGCTGATCCCGCTGGCCACCACGGGGCTCACGCGTCCTGCCTATCTGCCCAACGTGCCTACCGTGGCCGAAAGCTTTCCAGGCTTCAACGCCACCAACTGGTATGCCTTCGTGGCGTCCGCCAAGACCCCCAAGCCCCTGCTGGACCGCTGGAACACCGAACTCGTCAAGGTGCTGAACACCCCCGAAGTACGCGACAACCTGCTCAAGCACGGCCAGACCGCAGCGCCCGGCAGCCGCGAAGAGCTGGGGCAGTTCATCGCCGCCGAGCATGCCAAGTGGGGCCGCATCATCCGCGAGCGAAAAATCACGGCCGACTGATACCCGTGCCCGGCGGCCGCCACGGCCGCCATCCGGAACCCGATACACACAAAAAATACAGGAGACACACCATGACCGCCATCGCTACCCACCACCACCCTTCTCAACTGCGCCGCCGCACCATGGGTGCGCTGCTGGGTGCAGCCCTCTGCGCAGGCCTCGCCCTGGGCACCGCTGCGCCCGGTGCGGCGCATGCCGATGAGATCCGTGTCGTGACCTCCGGCGGCTTCTCGGCCGCCTATGACCAACTGGTGCCGCTGTACGAGCAAGCCACCGGGCACAAGGTCATCACCTCGCGCGGCGCCTCCATGGGCAACGCATCCGACTCCATCCCCAGCCGCCTGGCGCGCGGCGAACAGTTCGACGTGGTCATCCTCGCAGACGCAGCCCTGGACCAACTGGCCGCGCAGGGCAAGGTGGAAACAGGCAGCCGTGTGGACCTGGCACGTTCCATGATCGGCATGAGCGTGCGCAAGGGTACGCCCAAGCCGGACATCACCACGGTAAATGCGCTCAAACAGACCCTGCTAGACGCCAAGTCCATCGCCTACTCCGCCAGCGCCAGCGGTACCTATCTGGCCAACGAGTTGTTTCCGTGCCTGGGTGTGGCCGAGCAGATCAAGGGCAAGGCCACCCGCATCCTCAGCGAGCGCGTCGGCGCGGTCGTGCTGCGCGGCGATGCAGAGATCGGTTTCCAGCAGGTCAGCGAACTGCTGCCGTTCAAGGAACTGGAGTTCGTCGGCCCATTGCCCGACGAAGTCCAGCAGCGGGTGTTCTTCTCCGCAGGCGTGGCAGTCGGTGCCAGAAGCCCCGACACAGCGCGCCACCTGATCAGCTTCCTTGCGGCACCAGCAGCGGCACCCATCGTGCGCAGCACCGGCATGGAACCGGCAAAGAAGCCCTGACCACCTGAGCCCCCGCGCTGCCCCTCCTTCGTGTGCGGGAGGGACACTTTTCTCGGGACGGGACTGTGGGCAGCACGCATCGCCCCCAGCCCGTGTCATAGGCCACGGTGACCGCACAGCGCCGTGTGCCGATCTGCACAGGCTTGCCCAGCCATTGCCTCCGCGCAGGGGCCTGCCACACCTTTCATCCGTCTCGGCATGCCGAGTTCCAGAATCCATTGCAGCAAGTCTGCAGCGGCGGGATAGACACGCCCTTGCCGTGTACCGCAGCCCGCCCCTTTCATTCCCATGTCTATGCACATCTCCACCTTGGTCCTGGCCGCCCTTGCAATGGCACCGCTGTCGGCACTTGCCCAATCCAGTCTCACGATCTACGGCATCGCAGATACCGGCGTGCGCTACACCCGCGGCCTTACCACCTCCAACGCTGCAAGTCCCTCCTCGAGCACCGCCGTTTCCAGTGGCGTCAACACCACCAGCCGTGTCGGCTTCCGTGGCCGCGAGGATCTGGGTGGTGGCATGTACGCCGTGTTCAACCTGGAGACCGGGCTGAACCTTGACACCGGCACCCCCATAAACTCCAGCAAGTTCTTTGACCGCGCGGCCATCGTGGGCCTGGGCGGAGGCTGGGGTCAGGTCACGGCCGGCCGCCAGACCAACCTGCTGGCAGACGCCATCAGCCCTGTCGACCCCGCCGGCATGCGCTTCGCCTCCTTCAACCCCAACATCGCCACCGCTGCACTCAGCAGCCACGGCCTGGGGTTGGAGTACGGTAGCGCGGGTACAACCACCGGCTCCTACCGGCTCGACAACTCCCTCAAATACACCGGCCGCTTCAGCGGCCTCACCGCACGCGCCATGTACAGCTTTGGCGAAACCGCACAAGGTGGCTCAGCCCGGTCCTCAACCGGTGCGGGCCTGGCCTATGGCACACCGACCTGGACGGTCTCGGGGGCCTACCAGCGCTTCAAGACAGCAGATCAGTGGGAGTTGGAGGCTGCCACCCTGGGTGCCTCCTACAAATGGGACAGCCTGCGTTTTGCACTGAACACGGCGCGCAGCGACGCCCAGACGTCTGCGACCAACGGCCGCACGGTGCAGCGCGTGCACTCTGTGGGAGTCACCTGGTCGCCCCACAGCACACTGGACCTGACGGCCGCCCTGTACCGCGTGGAGCGCGAGCGCAGTGGCCGGGTACCGGATGGCTACAACCGAGCCCTGCTGTTTGCGGAATACAAGCTCTCGCGCCGCAGCAAACTCTATGGAGAGCTGGACCACACAAGTTGGAGCGGAGGGTTCCAGGGCCGGCAGAACAAGGACACGGCGACAGGGATCACTGCAGGGCTGATGCACAGCTTCTGAGCGCTGCGGTGGCGACAGCCCGCGTCCGAGTCCGCAATCGGGCCGGTCATTCACTGCTCGATGCAGTGCCCCCAGGAACTGCTGGCACTGCAGGCTTGCCCATCGAGCCCAGGGGGAAGATCCTGCTGCCGCTGATGCCTCGGAAAAAGGTGCGCCCCCCTTCTCCATGAGTGCACACTCCAGACGGGCCGTACCGGAGCACCCGACACTCACAGCAGCACAATGTCGTACTGCTCCTGGCCCATGCCGTTTTCGGACTGCAGCGAAATGGGCTTGCCGATGAAGTCCGACAGCCCTGCCAGATGCTGGCTTTCCTCGTCCAGGAACATGTCCACGACCTTGGCATTGGCCACGATGCGGAACTCCTTGGGATTGAACTGGCGCGCCTCGCGCAGGATTTCACGCAGCACGTCATAGCACACGCTGCGCACGGTCTTGACGCTGCCCTTGCCCATGCACTGCGGGCAGGGCTCGCACAGCATGTGCGCCAGCGATTCGCGGGTGCGCTTGCGTGTCATCTCCACCAGGCCCAGCTGCGAGAAGCCCCCGGCCATGGTCTTGACCCGGTCACGCCCCAGCTGCTTGCGGAACTCGGCCAGCACCTCCTGCTGGTGCTCCTCGCGCACCATGTCGATGAAGTCCACGATGATGATGCCGCCCAGGTTGCGCAGACGCAGCTGGCGGGCAATGGCCTGTGCCGCTTCTAGGTTGGTCTTGAAGATCGTGTCGTCGAAATTGCGCGCACCGACAAAGCCGCCGGTGTTCACGTCGATCGTGGTCAGCGCCTCGGTCTGGTCCACGATCAGATAGCCCCCGGATTTGAGGTCCACCCGCCGGCCCAGTGCCTTGGCAATCTCCTCGTCCACGGAATACAGATCGAAGATCGGCCGCTCGCCCTTGTACAGCTGCAGCTTGGGGACCGAGCTGGGCATGTACTCCTTGCCAAAGCCCATCAACGCCGCAAACTGCTCCTGCGAATCGATGCGGATGCTCTGCGTCTGCTCCCCCACCAGATCGCGCAGCACCCGCTGCAGCAGGTTCAGATCCTGGTGCAGCACCGACATGGGCGGCAGGCGCACGGACGCATCCTTGATGCGCGCCCAGGTCTTGCGCAGGTAGGCAATGTCCTCGCCCAGTTCGCCATCGCTGGCGTCTTCACCGTTGGTGCGCAGGATGAAGCCCCCACCGCCGCCTTTTTCCTTGGTTCCCACCAGGGCCTGCAGGCGGCCGCGCAGCGCATCGCGCTCTTCCGAAGGGATCTTCTGCGACACGCCAATATGGTCGTCCTGCGGCAGGAACACCAGCAGCCGCCCGGCAATGCTGATCTGGGTGGACAGGCGTGCCCCCTTGGTGCCGATGGGGTCCTTGATGACCTGCACCATGATGGACTGGCCTTCGAACACCTGCTTCTCGATCGGCACCGGCGGCTCGTTCTTGCGCGCGAACATGGGCGCATCACCGTTTTCCTGGCGGTGCCACACATCGGCCACATGCAGGAAGGCGGCGCGCTCCAGGCCGATGTCGATGAAGGCGGACTGCATGCCCGGCAGCACGCGCGACACCTTGCCCAGATAGACATTGCCCACCAGGCCGCGTTCCAGCGGGCGCTCGATGTGCAACTCCTGCACCGCGCCACCTTCGATGATGGCGACCCGCGTTTCCTGGGGCGACCAGTTGATCAGAATGTCTTGTTGCATGGGGAGGTAACTTCCAGGAAATCAGAACCAGATCCGCCGCACCGGCCATGTGCCAGACGCTGCAGCCAATCCAAACAATGCGCCATCGTGCCGTTCAGAGCGCCCAGCCCGCCTGCCGCAGCAGCTGTGCGGTCTCGTACACCGGCAGACCCATGATGCCCGAATAGCTGCCCGCCATGTGTGCCACATGCGCGGCAGCCAGGCCCTGGATGCCGTAGCTGCCGGCCTTGCCCATGGGCTCGCCGCTGGCCACATAGGCAGCGATCTGCGCGTCCGTCATGGCCGCGAACGTGACCTGCGAAATGGACAGCGCAGCCCGCCGCTGCCCACCGTGCTGCAGCGCCACGGCAGTCAGTACCTCGTGCGTCTGGCCGGCCAGCTGGCGCAGCATCCGGTCCGCGTCGGCCGCATCAGCCGGCTTGCCCAGAATCTGCGTGCCCAGCGCCACCGTGGTGTCGGAACACAGAATCGGCGCCTGCGCCAGCTGCCGGCGCGCATGGCGTGCCACGGCAGCGTCCAGTTTCAGGCCGGTGACACGCACCACATAGTCACGCGGGGTTTCACCGGGCAGCACGGCCTCGATGGCCTCGGCATCCTCGGCCACATCGCCCTGCACATTGGGCAGCAGCAGGACATGGCGCACCCCCATCTGCTCCAGCAACTGGCTGCGGCGCGGGCTTTGCGAGGCAAGGTAGAGATAAGGCAAGGCGGTCATGGGGCTTCAAGTGAAATTGGCAGCTTCATGGCACCACAGAAGCGCAAGAAGCTATTAAATCCATAGTACCACGCAGCCGACGGCATTGCATGTCGGGATGATCCCCGCCACGCCATGCACCGCAAGGGACGCCTGGCATGGTCCCCGCTCACCCACCTCCAGGCTGGCTGGTGCCCCTATTCCGACCCGGCCGGTGGCTTACCCCCTTCCCATCCGCCGCCACCTTGTGCAGCATCAAGCCCGGCAGAACACAAGCCGCTATGGTGGGTTTGCATTTTTTCAATCGCAACAGCCTTGTTCCTGCCATCAGCGGCACGGATAATAGACTCATTCGATAGCAAACAACTATTGAATTAACAAAGTCGATTGCTAATGCCTTTAGGTATCTGCCGTCCCAATCACGTTGAAACAGAGAACCCCATGACCACAGAATCCAAGTGCCCCTTCCATGCCGCCAACAGCGGCACCGTTGCGGAAGGTGGTGGCGCCAGCAACAAAGATTGGTGGCCCAATCAGTTGCGTGTGGACCTGCTGAACCAGCACTCCGCCAAGAGCAATCCCATGGGCGAGGACTTCCACTATGCCGACGAATTCAAGAAACTGGACTATGAAGCCGTCAAACGTGATCTGCGCACGCTGATGACCGATTCGCAGGACTGGTGGCCTGCCGACTTCGGCCACTACGGCCCGCAGTTCATCCGCATGGCCTGGCATGCCGCCGGCACCTACCGCATTCAGGACGGCCGCGGTGGTGCAGGCCGGGGCCAGCAGCGCTTTGCCCCGCTGAACAGCTGGCCCGACAACGTCAACATCGACAAGTCCCGGCGCCTGCTGTGGCCCATCAAGCAAAAGTACGGCAACAAGCTGTCCTGGGCCGACCTGATGATCCTGACCGGTAACGTCGCCCTGGAAACCATGGGCTTTCGCACCTTCGGTTTTGCCGGCGGCCGCGTAGACAGCTGGGAACCCGACCAGGACGTGTACTGGGGCGCCGAGAAGGAATGGCTGGCCACCAGCGACAAGCCCAACAGCCGCTACAGCGGTGACCGCGATCTGGAAAACCCGCTGGCCGCTGTGCAGATGGGCCTGATCTACGTGAACCCCGAAGGTCCGGACGGCAATGGTGACCCCATCTCCGCAGCCCGCGACATCCGCGACACCTTCGCCCGCATGGCGATGGACGATGAAGAAACCGTGGCCCTGATCGCCGGCGGCCATACCTTCGGCAAGACCCACGGCGCCGGCCCGGCAAGCCATGTGGGCGCAGAGCCCGAAGCCGCAGAACTGGAAGCACAAGGCCTGGGCTGGCACAGCAGCTACAAGTCAGGCACGGGCGGTGACGCCATCACCTCCGGCCTGGAAGTCACCTGGACCCAGACCCCCGCGCAGTGGAGCAACTTCTTCTTCGAAAACCTGTTCAAGTACGAATGGGTCCAGGAAAAGAGCCCGGCGGGTGCCATCCAGTGGGTCGCCAAGGACGCAGGCGATGTCATCCCCGACGCGCACGGTGGCCCCAACAAGAAGCCCACCATGCTGACCACCGACCTGTCGCTGCGCCAGGATCCCGCCTACGAAAAGATCTCGCGCCGCTTCCTGGAGAACCCGCAGGCATTCGCCGAAGCCTTTGCCCGCGCCTGGTTCAAGCTGACCCACCGCGACATGGGCCCACGTGCCCGCTACCTTGGCCCCGAAGTGCCGAAGGAAGAGCTGATCTGGCAGGACGTGATCCCCGCCGTCAAGCACCCGCTGGTGAACGACGCCGACATCGCGGCCCTGAAGTCCAAGCTGCTGGCCTCGGGCCTGACGGTATCGGAACTGGTGGGCACGGCCTGGGCTTCGGCCTCGACCTTCCGCGGCTCGGACAAGCGCGGCGGTGCCAACGGCGCCCGCATCCGCCTGGCTCCGCAAAAGGACTGGGCTGCCAACAACCCTGCGCATCTGGCCAGGGTGCTCGGCAAGCTGGAAGAAATCCAGCGCGAGTTCAACAAGGCCGCAGACGGCGACAAGCGCATCTCGCTGGCCGACCTGATCGTGCTGGCCGGTAACGCCGGTGTCGAAAAGGCCGCAGCCGATGCCGGCGTACAGGTCACCGTCCCCTTCCACCCCGGCCGCGGCGATGCTACCGCCGAGCAGACCGATGCCGACTCGTTCAAGTACCTGGAGCCCAAGGCCGACGGCTTCCGCAACCACCTGCAAGGCCCGTTCGCCGCACCGGCTGAAGCACTGCTGATCGACAAGGCCCAGTTGCTGACCTTGACGGCCCCTGAGCTGACCGTGCTGATCGGCGGCCTGCGCAGCATCAACATCAACACCGACGGCAGCAGCACCGGGGTGCTGACCCAGACCCCCGGCAAGCTGACGAACGACTTCTTCGTCAACCTGCTGGACATGGGCACGCAGTGGAAAGCCACACCGGACGGCCATTACGAAGGCGTGGACCGCAAGAGCGGCGCCCCCAAGTGGACCGGCAGCCGCGTGGACCTGGTGTTCGGCAGCAACTCCATCCTGCGCGCACTGGCCGAGGTCTATGCCGAAAAGGGCAACGAGCAGAAGTTCTACCAGGACTTCGTCGCTGCCTGGGCCAAGGTGATGGACCTGGACCGCTTTGACCTGAAGAAGTGATCTTGCCAAGAGGTGATCACGGGGTCACCCGATCCATTGATCCATTGATCGATCGATCCTGAGATCCATGAAGGCAGACCCGGCTCCCGCCGGGGCCTTGTCCGCCACGCAAAAGCGCCCTCCAGGGGCGCTTTTTTGTCCCGGTGCAGGCCGGCCGTGCCTGCAGGGTCAGTTCGGTAGTGGCGCGTCGTCCATCGGCGCCAGCTGGGCATGCAGGATGGTGAAGTACAGCGTCACATCGCCCTGCTGGTCGATGAAGGTGCCCATCGCACGCTGCAGACGGGCTGCAATGCACAGGCACTCGGTGGCTTCGGGGCGGCCGCCGGTGATGCGGGGCGTGGTCAGCAGTGCCAGGCCGTTGGCCCGGCCAAAGTCGTGCACCACTTCCAGCGCTTCGCCATGCTGCTTGGGAATCGCCTCGTTGCCCCAGCTCCACAGAAAGCTGCCCTCGGCCTCGCTGGTGGTCCCCACCAGGCACACCGTGGCCACCACCTCATGCAGCGGCCCCTGCAGCACCAGGGTGGCTGCGTCCAGGTCCCAGCGGTACTCGGGTGCCCCCACCAGGCCCAGCTTGCGCGGCCATTCGGCATTGCGCGCCACCATCATCTCCACCGCTTCACGGCTCCATGCGGCCCAGTCGGTCGGGGTCTGTTCGGTCGGGGGGACTGCACTCATTCGCTCTATCCTGCGTGTTTTCTGGAAGCCCTGGATTGTCGGCCAAGTCCCGGGCACTGCGAAAGGACGGGGTTTTCAATGCCAACGCCATTCCGCAGGCACGGCGGACCGCCCTTGCAGGCGCGGCATCAGCCTGCGGAGCGCAGCTTGTCCACCTCGCCCACCGCCACCGCGCCGTCCCTGCGCAGCAGGTAGATGTCCATGATCCAGCCGTGTTCCTGGCGCGCCTGTTGGCGCCTGCTGCTGATGACCTGCTGCATGGCGGCCAGCGGCCCCTGCAGCAGGATCTGCTGCGGCATCCCCAGATACGCCCCCCAGTAGATCACGGCGCCCGGCTCCGTCACCTGCTCGTAGGAACACTGGCCATCCAGCATCACGACCAGGGTGTCCACGCCCTGCGGCCAGCCGTTCTCGCGCAGCTGGCGGCCGGTGGTCACCAAAAAGGGCGCGCCGATGGCATTGAGCGCAATGCCATGCGCACTGCACAGCACCTGCATGGACGTGATGCCCGGCACCACCTGCACCTGCCCGGAGTCCAGACCCAGGCGGGACGCAATCCGCAGCGTGCTGTCATACAGCGCAGGATCCCCCCAGACCAGCAAGGCCACGCGGCCCGTGCCCGAGGGCAGATGGGCATGCAGGCAGTCCTGCCAGCGCCGGGCAATCGCGTCGTGCCACTCGTCCACCTGGCTGCCGTAGTCATCACCCTGCTGCCGGCGCAGCGGCATGTCGAAGTGCGCTATGCGCGCGTCACTGACGGACAGATCCTGCAGCAGCGCCAGGCGCACCTGGGCCAGCTCGGCCTTGTTGTCTTCCTTGTGCGGCAGCAGAATCAGATCGGCCCCGCGGATCGCATGTTCCGCTTCACGCGTCAGATGCCCGGGGTTGCCCGTGCCGATGCCCACCAGAAACAGCTGCAGCATCAGGCCCCCTCGGTGCCCGCCGGAAAGCGGGGCTCATCGCCGCGCGGGCGGTAACGGCGGTCGTAATCATTGGCATATAGGCGGCTCAGGCCAAAATCCTGCTGGCTCAGGGTGGGGCCCACCAGCATCAGCGCGCTGCGCTGCAGGGCATTGCTCTGTGCCGCCGCGGCCAGTTCGCCCACCCGGGTGCGCACAACCAGCTCGTCCGGCCAGGAAGCGCGCCACACAATGGCCGCCGGGCAGTCCGCGCCATAGTGCTGCAGCAGTTCCTGCTGCACCTCCTCGGCCACATGCACCGACAGGTGGATCGCCAGCACGGCGCCCGTGGCCGCAAAGGCCGCCAGCGTTTCGCCGCTGGGCATGCTCGACGCCCGGCCCGAGGTGCGCGTCAGCACCACCGACTGGCAGGACCCCGGCAAGGTCAGCTCCGCTTCCAATGCAGCCGCCACCGCACTGAAGGCCGGTACGCCGGGTGTGACGGTGTAGGGAATCTCCAGCGCCCGCAGGCTGCGCAACTGCTCGCCCATGGCCGACCAGATGCTCAGGTCGCCCGAATGCAGGCGCGCCACATCCTGCCCTTGCGCATGCGCCTGCTGCATTTCGGCCACGATCTCTTCCAGCGACAGTGGCGCCGTATTGACCAGGCGCACCCCTGGCGGGCAATGCGCCAGCAGCTCGGTCGGCACCAGCGAACCCGCATACAGGCAGACCGGGCAGGACGCCAGCAGATCGCGCCCGCGCACGGTAATCAGATCGGCAGCGCCAGGACCGGCGCCGATAAAGTGAACTGTCAAGAATGAACTCCGGTTGGGAAAGGAGGGGAAGACAGGCAGCCTGCGGCAATCGCCAGCGTGGCGCAACGGTCTTCGGAAACCAGGCGGGGCACCAGCAAACCGCCTGCGGCAGCTTTGCCCCGGGCGGGTACGGCATGGGTTTGCGCGGCATGCAGGGCCAGGGCTTCGGACACACTGCCGGTGCCAAAACGCTGCGCCACGCGCTGCGACACCGACGGTGTGGTGATGTGTGCAATCTCGGCGGCGTCCACCACCAGCCACTGCACCTGCGGCCAGCAGCCGGCCATCCAGCGCTGCAAAGCCTGCCAGGCGGGGGTGGCCAGCCGGGTCTTCAGCACCGCACAGCAAATGCCTTGTGCCGGCAGCGGCAGCGCCACCTGCTCCCAGCAGCTGGCAAACGACTGCGGCTGGGCATCGGACGTGAAGCCCCAGCCCAGGAACCAGTGGGTGGCGAGGGGCACATGCGCCCCGTGGATCGCGTGTGTCACGGGCAGCTCCATGACCACTGCACCAGCGGCCGCGCTGCATTCCAGGACTGCATGCTTCCCAGCGGCCGGGCCTCGCTCCATTGCAGCTGCAACAGCTGACCGCCATGGCTGCGGTGCAGCTCCATCAGCAAGGCCTGGGTTTCCAGCGCCACGGCATTCACCACCAGACGCCAGGGATGGTCCAGTCGCGCCCGCAGCGCCTGGAAAAGCGCCAGGGAGAAGCCGCCACCGACAAACACGGCCTGCGGCTGGGGCTGCAATGTGGCCAGCACGGCCAGGGAATCCCCCTGCACCACCTGCAATGCCACGGCATAGCGTGCGGCGTTGTGGGCAATATTGGCCACCCGCCCGGCATGCTGCTCCACACACACGGCCGTGCCACCGGCCAGACACCATTCCACGGCGACCGAACCCGATCCGGCCCCCAGGTCCCACAGGCACTCCCCCTTGCGCGGGGCCAGGGCCGCCAGCGTCATGGCCCGCACCGGGCTTTTGGTGATCTGTCCGTCATGCGCAAACGCATCGCACGCGCGGCCGGCCACCTGCGGCAGGCCCTGCCCGCCACGGGCCTCGAAGGCGGCCGCCACGGGCGCCACCACCGGCTGCTCCAGCATTTGCTGCGCCAGCTCGCTGGCCTTGCCAGTGCACACCGTCTGTGCCTCGCTGCCGGCATTCGACACCAGCCACAGGGGGCTCTCGCCCCAGTCCTGCCCGGTCAGCCAGGCGGCCAGGAGGTGCGCCGCCGGCGCATCCCGCAGCAGGCAGATGAAACGTTCGCCCTGCGCCAGCAGCGGCGTCAGAGTCTCCAGGCTGCGGGCATGCAGGCCCAGGCAATGCACCTGCTCCTGCGACCAGCCGAGCTCGCCCGAAATCCACGAAAATGTCGACGGCTGCGGATGGTTGCGCCACTCGCCGCGTTCCAGGTGCCTGGCCACCGAAGCCCCGCCGCCAAAGTGAAACGGATCCCCCGACACCAGCATGGCGACCTTCTGCTGACCGCGCAGCTGCAGCAAGGGCTCCACGCTGAACGGAACCGGCCATGCGCGGCCACGCCCCCCCACCTGGGCCAGCGCCAGATGCCGCGGGCTGCCGAACACCACCGCAGCCTGCTCCAGGTCCTGCACGGCCGCAGCGCTCAGGCTCTGCAGGCCCGAGGGATGAATCCCGATAATCGAAAGCCACGGATAGGCCATGACCCAAGTTCTCCTGTTAGGCGGCACTTTTGATGCCTACACACTGTCCACCCTGCTGCATGCAGCGGGCATTCCGGCCGTCTACTCCTACGCCGGCGCCACGCTGACGCGGCGCACCGCTCCCCTGCCCACCCGCGTGGGCGGTTTTGGCGGCGTCCAGGGCCTGGTGGATTACCTGCAGCAGCACCGCATCAGCCATGTGATCGATGCCACCCACCCGTTTGCCGCGCAGATGAGCCGCAACGCCCTGGCCGCCTGCACGGCGGCAGGCATTCCCCTGCTGTCGATGGAGCGCCCCGCCTGGTCCGCCCAGCCCCTGGACCGGTGGACACCGGTGGCCGACATGGCGGCCGCGGCCCAGGCATTGCCACCGCAGTGCCGCAATGTGTTTCTGGCCATCGGCCGCAAGCAGCTGGCCGCCTTTGCCGGCCAGGCCAGCGCACACCGCTTTGTGCTGCGGGTGGTCGACCGCCCCGAGGAGGCCCTGCCCCTGCCCGCCGCCAGTTACGAACTGGTGGTGGCGCGCGGCCCGTTTGCGCTGGCCGACGAAATCGCCCTGCTCCAGCACCATGCCGTCGACTGCATCGTCAGCAAGAACGCCGGCGGCGCCGATACCTACGCCAAGATCGAAGCCGCCCGCGCGCTGCAGATCCCCGTGGTCATGGTGGACCGCCCGCTGCTGCCCGCTCGCACGCAGTGCCAGACCCCGCAGCAGGCCATGGACTGGCTGGCCGGCCAGCGCTGAGCGGCGGGCGCCGCCTTCAGCCATGCGCCGGCGCTCCGTAGCTGCGCGGCGTGTAAACATGCCGGCCCACCTGGCGGGTCAGGCTGTTGCCCACAATGACGACCGTGCGCATATCCGCCATGTCCGGCGTCACCTGCTGCAACTGGCACACCCGCAGGGTCTCGTCCGCCCGGCTGACATTGCGGGCAAAGCAGATCAGGCGCTCGGGCTCGCAGTGCGCGGTCAGGACATTCAAAGCGCGCACAAAGCCCTGGGGCCGCGACTTGGAACAGGGGTTGTAGAACGCCATGGCAAAGTCGGCCTGTGCCGCCAGCCGGATCCGGCGCTCGATCACTTCGGCTGGCTTGAGGTTGTCCGACAGATTGATGGTGCAGAAATCATGGCCCAGCGGAGCACCCAATCTCGCGGCCGCCGCCAGCATGGCCGTGATGCCGGGCTGCACGTCCACCTCCACGGCCTTCCAGCGCAGCTGCTCCTGCGGGCTAGCGCCCTCCAGCACCTCGAACACGGCACTGGCCATGGCAAACACGCCAGGGTCGCCGGACGAGAGCATCAGCACCTTCCGGCCCTCTGCCGCCACATTCAGCGCCTGGCGGGCACGGTCCAGTTCTTCGCGGTTGTCGCTGGCATGCAGGCGCAAATGCTCCAGCCCGCTCAGCCGTTCCACATAAGGGAAATAGCCAAAAGCATCGCTGGCGCCGGCAATCGACTGCCGGGCCTGCTCCGTCAGCAGCGCCGCGTCGCCGGGCCCCAGGCCCAGCACGCACAGCTGCCCCGTGCTTGCGCCCTTGACCGCGTTCTGTGTGGTGTCCATGTCCATGCGGCTGCGCTCACATGTCATTGGCGGGGCGGCGGCCATTGCCGTGCACGATCACAATCGCAAAATACGGGCAGCGCTCCGGCGCATCGCGCAGCGGCATCACCTGCTCGTCGCTCATGGTTCCGTTGATCACCAGCCACGCCTGGTCCAGCTTGCCCTGCTCCGTCAGCAGCGAACGGATGCGGCCCAGATGGCGGCCGACCTTCATGATCACCAGCGCATCCGAGCGGGCCATGTGGGCGCGCAGCGGCTCGTCGGCCAAGGTGGCCGGCAGCACGCTCATCACATCGTCGCCCCAGGTCATGGGCATGCCCGTGGCATGCCAGCAGCCCACCATGCCGGGGATGCCGGGCAGCACCTCGACCGGCACCACCCCTTCCTGCTGCAGGCGCACATACAGGTGCATGAAGGAGCCGTAGAAGAACGGATCGCCCTCGCACAACACGATCACATCCTCGCCGCGCGCCAGCTCAGTCAGCCGCGTCTGCCAGCCCAGATAGAAATCCGACAGCTGCGCGACATAGCGCGGGTCGTCGTGCGGGATCTCGGTGGTCAGCGGGTACTCCATCGGGTACTCCGTGACCTCGGCGTGCAGCATGCCGTTGACCAGTTGCCGGGCCTTGCCCGGGTGGCCGCGCTTGCGGAAGTAGGCGACGTGGCGCGCATTGCGCAGCAGACGGTCCGCCTTCACGCTCATCATGTCCGGATCACCGGGGCCCAGGCCCACGCAGATAATTTTGCCGCTGTTCATACGTTCCTCACTCCACCGACGTCGCCAGCGCATTGACTGCAGCCACCGTGATGGCCGATCCGCCCAGACGCCCCTGCACAATGGCGAAAGGAATCTGCCCCCATGCACGCAGCGCATCCTTGGACTCGGCGGCACCGACAAAGCCCACGGGGCAGCCGATGATGGCGGCCGGGCGCGGGCATGCCGGGTCCTCCAGCATGTTCAGCAGGTGGAACAGCGCGGTCGGCGCGTTGCCGATGGCCACCACCGCACCGTCCAGGTGTTCGCGCCACAGCTCCAGCGCGGCGGCACTGCGGGTATTGCCCATGGCCTGGGCCAGCCCGGGCGTGCGGGCATCCTGCAAGGTGCAGATGATGGCGTTGTCGGCAGGCAGGCGCTTGCGCGTGATGCCTTCGCTGACCATGCGCGCATCGCACAGAATCGGGGCGCCGCGCTGCAGGGCTGCTTCTGCGGCCTGCGCAAAATCTGCGGAGAAATGGATGTCCTGTGCCAGGCTCACCATGCCTGCGGCATGGATCATGCGGCAGGCCACCCGCTCCTCCAGGGGCGTGAAGCGGGCCAGATCGGCCTCGCTGCGGATGATGCGAAACGATTGCCGGTAAATCTCTTCACCGTGCATTTCATAGTGGTAGGTCATGAAGTAGTGTGGGGAGTTCTGCAGGCAGTGCCGATCCGGCCCGGTAAGGGAGCCGGACCGTTGGGCAGCCGGGCTGCCCGGCAGCGCCTGCATGGAGCCAGACCGCGTCCGGTGCGGACGTGCTGGCAAAGATCAGTGAGGTGGCATCGGACGACAGCGCGCAGAACTTGGCGCAGCCGCTGACGTGCAGATGCCCGCGCTCAGGCACATGGGGCGCCAGTTGCAGCGCCATGTCCTGGGCCGGCACATGGGCCTGCGCACAGCGCGGGCTTCCGGTGCAGGCCGACACCCGCAGGCGTGCATCCGCTGCATCGGTCATCCAGTGCCGTGCATCCAGGCGGGCCACCCGCGCCGGCGCGTCCGCCGACATCAGCAGCAGCGAACGCCAGGGTGTGACGCGGATTTCCGTGTCGGCCGGCAGGCTGGCCGCCAGCGCCTGCATCGCCAGGGCATCGATGCGCCCAAGCGGCGCGCCCAGCACCCAGCCTTGCGCCAGCTGACCCGGCAGCACCGGTGCTGCAGCGGGCGGCTGCGCGCCCTGGGGCACCGCCGCCCGCAGGGCCGGCGTCTCCAGCGGCAAAGACGGCAGCAGCGCCTGCAGGCGGGTGGGCGGTTTGCCTGAAACCGCCATCCGCGCGCGGGCGAACCAGGCGGCAATGTGGATCGCGGCATCGACCAGCTGCTGCACATCGCCAAAGCGGTACCAGTCGCCGGCCTCGCCCAATGCCAGGCCATAGCCGCCGTCCGCATCCGCCCAAACCCGCAGATCAGAGGCCACGCCGCCCAGGCTGCGCGCCGCATCATCCACCAGCAATCCGAACTTGCTGGGCAGCGCGGCCATGTCCTGGCGCTCCAGCGCACTGGGGCACAAGCGCTCCACCACCGCACGGCCCAATAGCGCGGCGAGCTGGTGGGTCCGGTCATGGGCCTCGTAAAACGGGGTGCAATGCACGGGCGGCGCCAGATCGGCATCCGCATCCGCCGGAATCAGCCGCGCCGCCACCAGCTGCGACAGCAACGCAGGCAGGTCCGCATCCGCCACCCCGCGCAGCTGCACATTGCCCAGCCGGGTCAGCTCGATCTGGGGGTGCGCCAGGGACAGTGCCAAAGCCGCCAGTGCGGCCCACTGCGCCGCGTTGATGGAGGCACGGACCGGGCGCACCCGGACAATCCAGCCATCTTCCGACCGCATGGGCTTCCATGCCGTGGGGCACCAGCCCTGGACCTTGATGGAATCAGCCATGGTGCGCAGCGCCCCCATCCAGAGCCGCTGCCCACACCGTCAAACCCAGAGCCTCTCGCGCCATGCTGTATCCGCAGTCGGTCAGGCCGATACCCGGGCCGGACGATTGAAACTTGCAGGGGGGATGGAAGATGGAAGCGATTGGCGGCGCGAAGATGCGAGCCCATCAAGCCACATGCACTCCCGCTGCGCCTTGTTCACGCCAGGCCGGTCTCCGGACTTACAGAGCTCAACTCGTGGAGTTGATCGCTGGACGCGCCTTCCCGCTTGCGCAGTGGCTGTCATTGCTGCAAGCAATGACGGGCGTCCCCTCTCTCTGATTACCGTTGCGGGTGCAGTGCAGGAATGGTGGCGAACCACGCACCTGCTTCTCGTTTCATTTCCTTGCGCGCAGTGCGCGGCGAAACACCTGGGATCAGCGCGAATTTTACGCGATATCTGCCCCCATCCCGCGCCCGATCCGAAAACTCCACCCCAGTATCGGCCGCCACTGATGCAACGCAGCAAATCACCGCTTTTTTCCGCCGCTCTGCGGCATGCAGCCTGCCGCAGCGGACAGCGCAGTGAGCGGCACGGTGACCAGCACAGCGGGGCTGAAAAAGCCGTGGCACGCCTGCCTGGGTGCCCACTGCACTCAGCCGGCAGTGGCAAAAAGCTCCGCCCGCACCCACTCCCCGCACCACATCGCCGCCAGCCGCTGGCACCGCCCCAGCGCCACCGCATCATTTTCAAAGTCGATGATGCAGCAACGGTCCACCCCCTCGGGGCGCACCGGCAGCGGATCAAAGCGTCCGTCCGTCAGCAGCCAGACCGTGGCCCGGGTGCCGGGCGGGCAGCGCCGCAGCGCACCCTCCACGGCGTCGACAGCGGGCTGGATCGGCGTTCCGCCACCGCCGCGCAAGGGCGCAATCCAGCCGGCATTGAAAGCCCCGGCTTTCGCCGGGGACTGCAGCCACCGTGCCTGCTCGCCCGCAAATCCGATCACCGCCATATGGTCGCGATCGCGGTAGAACTGCTCGGTCAGAGCCAGCAAGCACCCTTTGGCCCAGGCCAGCTTTTCACCGCGCAGCATGGACGCCGACAGATCCAGCAAGACCAGGTGCAGGGTCTTGCTCCCCACAGGCCGCGGGCGAAAACGCAGGTGTTCGGGCCGCAGCGCCCCGCGGCCCTTGGACGCCAGCGTGGACACCCAGTCCAGGCGCCGCCCTGCCGCCCCGTTCAGCCGGCCCTTGCGAGAGGTATTGCCACCGCGCCCCGCCTTGGCCTTTCCGGCCAGTCCCGCCACAGCGGAGCGCGTCAGGCTTTTTTTGGCAGCAAAGGCTTCAGCGCCTTGACCGCCTTCATCGCCACCAGCTGGGGTGGCGGCATGGCGCCCCAGGCATCGGCCGGGGCGGCATGGTCCGGCAATGTATTCGCCGATGGTGCCAGCCCATGCCCGGACTGGCCGGACGGGGCACCTGCCCCCTGCACCCCAGCGGTTGGCGGCGGAGCCGGGGGTGGCGTCTGTTCCTTGGGACTCGGCTGGTGTTCCGGTGGCTGTGCCGGCTCACCCGACGCCGGTGGCGCAGGCGGTGCAGCCTGGGTGCGCCGGTGGGCCAGCGCCAGTTCCGCCACTGCCTGCACATCCGCCGGCGTGACGGCGCTGCGCCCGTGCAGCGCCGCATGCGCCCGCGCCGCGCGCAGCATCACCAGATCTGCCCGGACCCCTTCCACCCCGGCGTCCTGGCAGCGCTGGGCGACATCGTCGTGCACGGCATCGGTCCACGCCACAGCCGCCACGCGCTCGCGCGCCAGCTTCACCCGCTGCGCCAGATCGGATTGCGCCGCAGCGTGCTGCTCCACAAAGGCCTGCGGATCGGCATCGAAGGCCATGCGCGTCTTGACAATGGCCTTGCGCACCGCGGCACTGGGCACATTCTCCAGCCGCACGAACAACCCGAAGCGGTCCAGCAGCTGCGGCCGCAGCTGGCCCTCTTCCGGATTCATGGTCCCCACCAGGGTGATGCGCGCATCGTGCTGGTGCGACACGCCGTCGCGCTCCACCCGGTTAATGCCGCTGGCGCTCACGTCCAGCAGCAGGTCCACCAGCGCATCGGCCAGCAGGTTCACCTCATCCACATACAGGATGCCGCCATGGGCACGCGCCAGCAAGCCCGGGCGGAACACCACCGCACTGCGCTGCAGCGCGGCTTCCAGGTCCAGGGAGCCGGCCAGCTGTTCCTCCGTCGCCCCCAGCGGCAGGTTCACAAAGCGGCCGGCCGGCAGCAAGGCGGCCAGCGCCCGCGCACTGGTCGACTTGGCCGTGCCGCGCGGCCCCTCCACCAGCACGCCGCCCAGCAGCGGGTCCACGGCCGCCAACAGCAAGGCCGTCTGCAGCTGCGGCTGTCCCTCGATGGCAGTGAACGGAAAGCCCGCCGCCTGCGCGGGCGGTGCGGATTCGGTGGACGAGATCATCGCTTCTCCAACAATTGTTCAGCGGCCAGCAACTGCTGCTCCAGCAGCGCCTGGTAGTCCCCGCTGTCTTCCCACAGCCCCCGGTGGATGGCCTCCAGCAGCCGCTCGCACATGCCGTGAAAGGCCGCAGGATTGTGCTGCTGCAAAAAGTCGCGCGTGGCGGCATCCGCCACAAAGGCATCGGTCACGCGCGCGTACTGGTCGTCGCGCACCACGCGGGCCGTGGCATCAAAGGCAAACAGATAGTCCACCGTGGCCGCCACCTCGAACGCGCCTTTATAGCCATGGCGCTTGATGCCGTCGATCCACTTGGGATTGGTGACGCGGGCGCGCACCACCCGGCTGATTTCTTCCTGCAGCGTACGCATGCGCGGGGCATCCGGGTTGGCATGGTCGCCAAAGTACAGCGCCGGCTGCTGGCCGCGGAAATGCCGCACCGCCGCGGCCATGCCGCCTTGAAACTGGTAGTAATCGTCCGAATCCAGCAGGTCGTGCTCGCGGTTGTCCTGGTTGTGCACCACCAGCTCGATCTCGCTCAGGCGCTGCACAAAGCGCTCGGGCAGCGCGGTCCCGTCGTCCTTTTGCCCATAGGCATAGGCTCCCCAGTTCCGGTAGGCCGTGGCCAGGTCTTCGTCGCTGTCCCAGTTGCGGCCGTCGATCAGCCCCTGCAGACCCGCCCCATAGCTGCCGGGCTTGGCGCCGAACACGCGCAGCCCCGCCTGGTGGCGGGCCACCTCCTCGCTCAGGCCCTGGGCCTGCAGCTCGGCCGCCTCCTGCAGCACCCGTGCACGGACGGGATTGGTCCATGCATCCTCGTCTTCCAGGCTGGCCACTTTCTGCACCGCCGCGTCAAACAGGCGGATCACATTGGTGAAGGCATCCCGGAAGAAGCCGGAAACCCGCAGCGTCACGTCCACGCGCGGGCGGCCCAGCACGCTCATGGGCAGCACCTCGAAATCGCTGACCCGCCAGCTGCCATCCGCCCACTTGGGCCGCACGCCCAGCAAGGCAAAGGCCTGGGCGATATCGTCGCCCCCGGTGCGCATGGTCGCCGTTCCCCACACCGACAGGCCCAGCGCCCGCGGGTAGTCGCCATGCTCCTGGGTATAGCGCTCCACCAGCAACTGGGCGGATTTTAGCCCCAGGGTCCAGCTGGTGGGCGTCGGCACGGCGCGCGTGTCGACGGAAAAGAAATTGCGCCCCGTGGGCAGCACGTCCGGGCGGCCGCGCGAAGGCGCCCCGCTGGGACCGGCCGGCACAAAACGGCCTTCCAGTCCCCGGCACAGCTGCAAAATCTCCTGCGGGCCACAGGCCTGCAAGCGGGCGCGCAGATCGTGCTGCACCCGTTGCAGCACCAGCCGGGTCTGTTCCCAGCCCGCATCCAGATCGGCGCTGGAAAGCCCGGGCTGCTCCAGCCATTGCAGCGCCAGCAGCTCCAGCCGTTCGCGGGTGTCGCCCGCATGGCGCCAGGCCTGGCCATCCACCGCTTCCAGCAGCTGCGGGCGCGGCCCGGTCCAGGGCTGCTCCCAGGCGGCATCCAGCGGATCGAAAGCGGTGCCCGGCAGCAGATCGTGTGCCAAGGCGCGGATCAGGCTGTTGTTCGCCCCCTGACCATTGCCCACCGGGTGGCGGGCCAGTGCCAGCAGAGTGTCCCGCTCCAGGCGCCCCTGCGGGGACTGGCCGAAGACATGCAGCCCGTCGCGGATCTGGCTTTCCTTGAGCTCGCACAGATAGGCATCGGTCTTGTTCAGCAGTTGCTGCTCGTCCGCCTCGGTACGGGGCGCCGCCACCCCCAGGTCCTGGTGCAGATCGTGCTGCACGATGTGCGCCAGAATCTGCTGGCGCAGCAGCTGGGCGCGCCGGCGGTCCAGCGTCACTGCCTCGTAGTACTCGTCCACCATGCGCTCCAGGTCGCGCGTGGGGCCATAGCTCTCGGCCCGCGTCAAAGGCGGCATCAGGTGGTCCACGATCACTGCCTGCGCGCGGCGCTTGGCCTGCGCCCCCTCCCCCGGGTCGTTCACGATGAAGGGGTACAGGTGGGGCATGGGCCCGAACGCCAAGTCCGGCCAGCAGGTCTGCGACAGCGCCACGCTCTTGCCCGGCAGCCATTCCAGGTTGCCGTGCTTGCCCACATGCACCATGGCATCTGCCTGCCAGGCGCTGCGCAGCCAGTGGTAGAAGGCCAGGTAGTAATGCGGCGGCACCAGATCGGGGTCGTGGTAGCTGGCCATGGGGTCCAGCTGGTAGCCACGCGCCGGCTGTATACCCACAAACACCTGGCCGCAACGCAGGCCCGCCACCATGAAGCGCCCCTGGCGCAGCATGGGGTCGGACGCGGGCGGGCCCCAGCGCTGCACCACGGCCTGCTGGTTCTCCGGCGGCAGGCTGGCAAAGAAAGCCTGGTAGCCGGCCAGATCCAGGCTCTGCTGCGCCGGCCGCACACCCCAGGAATCGGGATCGTTGGTGATGCCTTGCTGCAGCTGCTGCATCAGGGCATCGCCATCGGCGGGAATCTGGTCCAGCACATAGCCCTGCTGCTGCAGCGCCTGCAGGATGTGGATGACGGAAGCCGGCGTATCCAGCCCCACGCCATTGCCCAGCCGGCCTTCCTGCGTGGGATAGTTGGCCAAAATCAATGCCAGCCGCTTGTCCGGGTTGGCTTTGTGCCGCAAACGGCACCAGCGCTGCGCCAGTGCCACCACAAAATCCAGCCGCTCGGCATGGGCCTGGTACTGCACCACATCCGACTGCGTCAGCTCGCTGCGGTGCGACAGCCCTTTGAAACTGATGGCCCGCGTGATGATGCGCCCGTCCACCTCGGGCATGGCCACATGCATGGCAATGTCCCGCGGCTGCAGCCCGTGTGCATCGTCCAGCCAGCTTTGCTGGTTGCTGCCGGACATGATGACCTGCAGCACCGGAATATCGCCCGCCAGCGCATGGTCGCCCGGCGTTTCCAGCGACGACTGTGCAAACGACGTGGTGTTCAGAATCAGCGACACCTGGTGCGCACCGCACAGCTGGTGCAGCAGGGCCAGGCTGGTCGCATCCTTGAGCGACAGCAGCGCCAGCGGCAAGGGGTTCATGCCCTGCGCCAGCAGTTGCTGGCACAGCTGGTGAAACACCTGCGTATTGCCCGACTGCAGGTGGGCGCGGTAGAACACCACCATCACCACGGGCGCGCCGGCCTGCCACTGCCAAGACCCGGGCTCCAGCCAGTGCGCGGCCGTCGCCGCATCGTGCGCGGGGTGGTACACCGCAGCGGACGGCAGTGGGCGCGGCGCCAGCGCCGGCTGCGCCCCTTGCAGAAAGCTGTGCCACAGATAGCGGAACATCTCGCGCGCATTGGCCACCCCGCCTTCGCGCAGATAGCGCCAGATGCTGCGGCATTGCTCCACGGAGGCCGTGCTTTTTTGTAGCAGGTTCAGGTCTTCCGTCGTATCCCCGGAAAACATCACCAGCACAATGCCGTTCTGGCGGCACACCTCGCGGATGCGCTCCGTGCCATAGGGCCAGTAGCTCTCGCCGCCCAGGTGGTCGACCACAATCACCCGGGCATGCTGCAGCACCTCGTCGACGTACAGGTCCACCGAGGCCGGCTGGCGCAGATGCATCAGATTGGCCAGCCGCACCGTCGGCAAACGCTCGCCGTCCCTCCCCGGCTCCAGGCCCTGCTGCGCGGCGCTGGCCTGCAGCTGGCCATAGGCCTCGGCCAGCAAGGCCAGCGTGGTGTCGGCTGCACTGAGCACCACCACATCGGCCGGCGACTGGCCCAGGCTGGAGACAAAGGCTTCGTCATCGACAAAGCCCCCTGGCTGGACGGCAAGCAAATGCATCAGAGCGCTCCGGCGGTCAGACCGTTCAACGCGGCGCGGATGCGGTCCTCTTCCAGATCGTGGCCGATGAACACCAGATGCGTCTTGCGTGCCTCGTCATCGCGCCAGCGGCGGTCGAAATAGCTGTCAAAACGCTTGCCCACGCCATGCACCACCAGGCGCATGGGCTTGCCTTCCAGGGACACAAAGCCCTTGACGCGGTAGACCGTGTTCTCGGCCACGATGTCGGCCAGGCACGCCAGCAGGGCATCCCGATCCACCTCGGGCAGCTCGATCACCACGGAATCGAAGGCATCGTGGTCGTGCGCGTCGTGGTGGTGTTCCTCGCCTTCGCCATGCTCGTGGTGGCCCACCCGCTCATGGATGCTCTCTTCCGAGGCGCTGGACAGGCCCAGCACCACCCCCAGGTCGATCTGGCCATGCTCGGCCGCCACGATCTTCACCTGGGCCGGCACCTCTTCCCGCACGATGGCCTCCACCTTGGCGCGGTCCTGCGCGCTGGCAAGGTCCAGCTTGCTCAGCACCACCAGGTCGGCGGAGATCAGCTGGTCTTCAAACAGCTCGTGCAGCGGGGATTCATGGTCCAGATTCGGATCCTGCTTGCGCTGGGCATCCACGGCCGCCGGGTTGGCCGCAAACTGGCCGGCGGCCGTCGCCGGCACATCCACCACCGTGATCACGGCGTCCACCGTGCAGGCGTTCTTGATTTCGGGCCAGTTGAATGCCTGCACCAAGGGCTTGGGCAGGGCCAGGCCACTGGTTTCGATCAGGATGTGGTCGATATCGTCGCGCCGCGCAATCAGCTGGCGCATGACCGGGTAGAACTCTTCCTGCACGGTGCAGCACATGCAGCCGTTGGCCAGCTCGTAGAGCTGACCGCTTTGCGGATTGGTTTCGTCTTCACAGCCGATGCCGCAGCCACGCAGGATCTCGCCGTCGATCCCCAGTTCGCCGAACTCGTTGACGATCACCGCAATGCGCCGGCCATTGGCGTTCTGCAGAATGTGGCGCAGCAGCGTGGTCTTTCCGCTGCCCAGAAAGCCGGTAACGATGGTGGCGGGGATCTTGTGGTGCGTACTCATGGTCAGAAACTCCTGTGCTCCGAAGAAAAAGAAAGCTGCGGCCTCAGCGCCCGCTGCCAGTGAAGAGGGTGCCGGCGCGGTGTGCGCGGCGTGGGCGATGTGAGGGCTGTGCAGCGGCAGGGCCCGCGACCGCTTGGCCGCCATGGCGCTCACGGCCTCGGCCGAACAACCGCTGCGCGCCACAGGTCAGGGAGTGCATGCGCCGGTCCTGCCCGGCAGGCCGTGCCATGGAGACATCCGCAGTGCAGCGCGCAGCCATGCGCACGCCCTGCACGGACGTTGGGACAGGCATGCGCCGGGCATGCCGATGTGTGAACGGTTGAACCATGCTCTCCCCGAGCCGCCACGCGACAAAAAGCATGCGGTGGGGAAGCGATGCGTGCGACAGACCCGGGTCGCACCGCCAAAGCGGTGGAAAGGGCCGATCAGCAAACAGCCCACACCCCGTGGCATACCACTGCAATCGAACAGGTCGGTATTCTGGCTCGCCGTCATACCGCACACACGGCCTTCCCAGGTAACGTACCCAGTGGCATCAACGTGTGGCGGTCAGGCTTACAGCAGCGGGGGCTGCGCCGGAATGCTTCCCACCCGAAGGCGAAGATCACCGGACTTCCCGTTTCACCCGGCATGGGCATGCGCCATGCCGGGCTCCTGTTCAAAGCGCAAATTATAGGAGCGGCAGCACACCCTTCGCGCAACGGGGACAGCTAAGTGGGCGCGGCAGTGGGCAGCGCAGGCGGCAGCAGGCATTGCATGTGGATGGTCTGCCAGACCGGCTCGGCCTCGCGCTGCAGCACCGCAAACCCGTTGCGTTTCCAGAACTCCAGCGCCCCCGGCAAAAACGGGTGGGTGTGCAGGTACAGCACCTCCACCCCGTGGGCCCGGGCATGGGCCTGCAGCGTGGCAAACAATGCCTGCGCCAGCCCCTGTCGCCGCCACACCGGCGCCACAAACAGGCGCACCACTTCCACCACGGCCAGCGGCCCGAAATCCAGCTGCGCAAACCGGCCGTCGTACGGACGGTAGGCAATGCTGCCCACCACACCCCGCTGCGCATCGTGGGCCGTCCACATCCGCCCGCCGCCGCCCCGGTACACCTGCTCGAAATGCAGCAGGTCCGCAGGCGTGTCCTGGGCAGACACGCGCGCACCGAACATCTGCACGCGTGCGTCGCGCAGAAAACCATCCACCTCCTGCAGGCGCTCGACCGGCTGGATGGAAATCAGATGGGACAGGGACAAAGACAGGGTCATGCCAGCCTCGAAACCGCCATGCGCACAGGCTGCCGTGGGGGCCGCCGCTACAAAATCAGCTACATTACCCGAACTTTGGTTCCGCAAGGACATGCGCCGGCATACGCTGGCCGCATGAGGGAATCCAGTGCAGACCGCGCCCCTGGCGCTGCCTGCCAAATGGAACTGCCCCCGCAACTGTAGGCAATGAGCCCGCGACCGACACACCACTGAACGCCAGTTTGGGAAGGTGGTCGCGAGGCGCTGATCTGCCAGTCAGGAGACCTGCCAAAGCACCAACCATTCATTGCCGGCGGGGTGTCCGGGAAGTGAGCCATTTCTCGTGACTCTGTCGTTCCGGCGCCCCTGCGGCCCGCACGCACAGCGTGGGTTGTGCCTTGTCTTCCAGTGGTCCCTGCCCAACCTGGAAAGACGAGCCTGATGCTGATCCGAAGCCTTGCCTGCACCGCCCTGCTGGCCACCACCTTCACCGCCCACGCCACGGACTATCCCTTGCAGGTGCAGAACTGCGGCCACACCGTCACTTTCGACAAGGCCCCTGCTTCGGCCGTCACCATCGGCCAGGGCGGCACCGAGATGCTGTATGCGCTGGGCCTGGGCGACAAGGTGGCCGGCACGGCGCTGTGGTTCAACCCGGTGCTGCCGCAGTTCAAGGCCGTCAACGACAAGGCGCCGCGCCTGTCCGACAACATTCCCAGCTTCGAGTCGGTGATCGGCAAGCGCCCGGCGCTGGTCGTGTCCCAGTTCGAATGGATGGTCGGCAAGGACGGCGTGGTCGGCACCCGCGAGCAATTCCACGACCTGCGCATCGCCACCTACGCCATGCCCACCGACTGCGAGGGCAAGAACAACCTGGTGGGGTCGGACGGCACACGCACGGCCGGCTACGACGTGAAGTCCCTCTACAAGAGCATTCACCAGCTGGCCCAGATCTTTGATGTGCAGGCGCGCGGCGACAGCCTGGTCAAGGACCTCGGCACACGCCAGGCCCAGGCCATCGCCAAGGTCAAGGCCTCCAAGCTGCAAGACCTGTCGGCGGCGCTGTGGTTCTCCAGCTCCGATCTGGCGGCCGACCCCTATATGGCCGGCAAGAACGGTGTGGCCGGTTACATGATGCAGTCCATGGGCCTGCGCAACGTCGTCGGCTCCACCGAAGAATGGCCCACCGTGGGCTGGGAAACCATTGCCAAGGCCAACCCCTCGATTCTGATCATTGCCCGCATGGACCGCCGCCGCTTCCCTGCCGATGACTACCAGAAGAAGCTGGAATTCCTGAAGAAGGACCCGGTCACCCAGCACATGGATGCCGTCAAGCACCAGCGCATCGTCATCGTCGATGCGGATGCCTTGCAAGGCTCGATCCGCCAGGTCGACGGCATGGAGCAGATTGCCGAGGCCGTGCTCCGCCTGCAAGGCGCAGCCAAGTAAGAACTGCAAGCGCAACAAGCACCACAAGAACAGCAAGAAGAAAGCCCCCTGCCGTGCCGCCCTGCACGGCAGCCCTCTTATTTCCATGCAAGCAGAGACTGCACTCCCTCGCGCAGACACCGCCGGCACCGCTGGCGGCCGGCTGCTGCGCACGGCCTGGGTGGCGGCGGCCGCCGCCGCCCTCCTGCTGATCGCGGTCGTGCTGGGCATCGCCATCGGCGAGACCGACATCTCCGCACACACCGTCTTTCAGGTGCTGGCCCACCAGCTGCTGGGCCAGCCGCTGTCCGCTGTCGACCCCATCACCCAGGGCATCGTCTGGAACTACCGGCTGCCGCGGGCACTGGTGGCCGCCAGCTGCGGCGCGGGCCTGGCCATCTCCGGCGTGATCCTCCAGTCGCTGCTGCGCAATGCGCTGGCAGAGCCGTATCTGCTGGGCATCTCGGCAGGCGCCTCCACCGGGGCGGTGCTGGTCACCGTGGCCGGCCTGGGCGCCGGCGCCATCTCGATGACCGCCGGCGCCTTCTTCGGCGCGGTGTGCGCCTTCGCCCTGGTCGCCCTGCTGGCCCACGCCGCCGGCAATGGCGGCTTGCGCAACAGCGGACAGATCGTGCTGGCCGGCATTGCCGGATCGCAGCTCTTCAACGCCCTGACCTCGCTGGTCATCACCAAGTCCGGCAGCGCCGAACAGGCGCGCGGCATCATGTTCTGGCTGCTGGGCAGCCTCAGCGGCGTGCGCTGGCCGGATACGCTGCTGACCGCCACGGTCGCCGGCATCGGCACCCTGCTGTGCCTGCTGCATGCCCGCTCGCTGGACGCCTTCACCTTCGGCAGCGAATCCGCCGCCGCACTGGGCATTCCGGTGCGCCGGGTGCAGCTGACCTTGCTGCTGGCGGCCGCGCTGATGACAGCGGTGATGGTCTCCATCGTCGGCGCCATCGGCTTTGTCGGGCTGGTGATCCCACATGCCGCGCGGCTGCTGGTCGGCGTCCGCCACCGCCGCCTGATTCCCGCCAGCGCACTGATTGGCGCGGTGTTCCTGATTGCGGCCGATGTCGTCTCGCGCACGCTGATCGCCGGCCAGGTCCTGCCCATCGGCGTCATCACCGCCCTGGTGGGCGCACCCGTGTTTGCGCTCATCCTGCTCAAGGCCCAGGGGCGCCGGGCATGAACACATCCTCCATGCCCACGGCAACCACGCCCTCCACACCGCCTGCGGTGGCACTGCAGGCACGCCAGCTCGGCTGGCAGGTACAGGGCACGCCCATCGTGCAGAACGTCTCGCTGCAGGTGCGCAGCGGAGAAATGCTGGGCCTGATCGGCCCCAACGGCTCGGGCAAGTCCAGCCTGCTGCGCCTGCTGTCCGGCATGCTGCGCCCGCAAACCGGCGACGTGCTGCTGGGGGACCAGGCACTGCACCGCCTGCCACGCCGCAGCATTGCCCGCCAGCTGGCCCTGGTGGCGCAGAGTGCGCACACGCAGGATGCCATCACCGTCTGGGACGCCGTGGAGCTGGGGCGCACGCCCTGGCTGTCGGCCCTGCAGCCGCTTGCGCCGCGGGACCGGGACATCGTGCACCAGGCACTGCAAGCCGTCGGCCTGCAGGACAAGGCGCACCGCACCTGGCACACCCTGTCCGGCGGCGAACGCCAGCGTGCGCACATTGCCCGCGCCCTCGCGCAGCAACCCGAAGTGCTGCTGCTGGACGAGCCCACCAACCACCTCGACGTGCACCAGCAGCTGTCGCTGATGCAGCTGGTGCAGCACCTGCCCATCACCAAGGTGATCGCACTGCATGACCTGAACCAGGCCCTGGCCTGCGACCGGCTGGCGGTGATGCACCAGGGCCGGCTCGTGCACCTGGGCACGCCCGACGAAGTGCTCACGCCGGAACTGCTGCAGACCGTCTTCCAGGTGCAGGCCCACAGCCTGACCGACCCCCTCGACGGCAGCCGCGTGCTGCGCCTGCGGCCCTTGACCACCACCTTGCCCTGAAAGCCTTGCCCATGACCGTCTCCCTTGCTTCTCGCCTGGCCGCCCTGTGGCTGTGCTGCTGTGCCGCCAGCGGAGCCAGCGCCGAAACCTTTGAAGTCAAGATGCTCAACCGCGGCCCGCACGGCGCCATGGTCTATGAGCCCGAATTCATCCAGGCCGCCCCCGGCGACACCATCAAATTCCTGGCAACCAGCAACGGCCATGACGCCGTCTCCATCGCCGGCATGGCACCCGCGGGTGCCACCGCCTTTCGCGGCAAGGTCAATGAAGAGATTGCCATCACCCTGACCCAGCCGGGCCTGTACGGCATCAAGTGCCAGCCCCACTACGCCATGGGCATGGTCATGCTGGTGCGGGTGGGCGACACCCCGCTCGCCCAACTGGTGGTCCCGGAAGATGTACCGGAACAAGCCCGCCAGCGCTTTGAAAACATTGTCTCGCGCGCTGCCGCCGCCACCCGGTAAACGCCCTGGCCGCTACCGCACCCTCCGCTACACCCTGCGCACGCTGCGCCGGCCACCCTTCCCATCCACCCCGCCCCTCCATGCGCCGACCTACCGCCCCCCACCTTCTCAGCCTGGCCCTGCTCTGCACCACCGGCGCCGCCTGTGCCGGCGCCCAGGATGACGCCACCGGTTTCACCGAAGGCAGCAGCCTGACCCTGCTCAACCGCATGCTGTTCGAGCAGCTGGACTACCAGAAGGGCAGCAGCTTCCGCGCAGCCAGCGGTGTGCGCGGCCAGACCCAGGCCCAGGAAGCGGCCTACGGACTGATGCTGAACTACCAGTCCGGCTATACGCGCGGACTGGTGGGCGTCGGGCTGGACGCCCATGCCTATGGCGCCGTCAACCTGGGCACCGAGGCGGACAGTGCACGCGCCACGCCGCGCTACGTGGCCAAGGACGGGCAGGACATCCCGGACCGCTTCGGCCGTGCCGGCGGCGCACTGAAGCTGCGCGTCTCCTCCACCGAACTGAAGCTGGGCGAGATGCGCACCAAGAACCCCATCTTCAGCTCCTCCGACACCCGCCTGCTGCCCGAAACCAACCGCGGCTGGCAGATCACCAGCAGCGACATTGCCAACGTCACGCTGCAAGCCGGGCGTTTCACCCGCTGGGCCGACCGCAATGCCCGCAGCAATGGCGGCCAGCTGCTGGCCAACTACTCCGGGGTGAATGGCGATGCCTTCAGCTTTCTGGGCGGCGCCTGGAACACCCCCATCCCCAACCTGTCGGTCAGCAGCTACTACGGCCGCTATGAGGACCACTGGAACACCTGGTACCTGGGCAGCTTCTACAAGCTGCCGCTGGCCGACCAGCGCAGCCTCTCCTTCAACCTGAATGTCTACCGCAGCGCCGACACCGGCAAGGCCCGGGCGGGCGACATCGCCACCACCACCTGGAGCCTGCTGGGCAGCTACGCCTTCAGCCCGCACAAGCTGGGACTGGGCTACCAGAAGGTCAACGGCGACAACCCCTTCGACTATGTGAACCGGGGCTCCATCTGGCTGGACAACGCCATGCAGCTGTCCGATTTCAATGGTGCACATGAGGCTTCATGGCAGCTCCAGTACCACCTGGACCTGGGCAGCCTGCTCACCCCGGGCCTGAGCGCGGGCGTGGCCTACACCCGGGGCTCCGGCGTGGACAACCGCCGCCTCAACAGCGTCTATGCCAACTACCTGGGCTACACCGGCTCTGGGGGCAAGCACTGGGAGCGCGATCTGATCGTGCGCTACACCGTGCAGCAAGGCAGCGCCAAGGGCCTGTCGCTGCAGCTGCGCTATGGCGTGCACCGCACCAACAAGGCCCAGGGCGAAGCCAACATCGACCAGATCCGGCTGCAGGCGGAGATGCCGGTGGCCATCTTCAAATAAGGCAGCGCGCTGGCCCGGACGGTCGGCCCGGGTTGACAGCCAGCGCTCCCCGCAAGGCTTGCCCTTTTCTGTTCATTTGAGATAATCAAATCACCCAAATGAGCACCACCCCGCCATGACCCGCGCCACCCCAAGGACCAGTCGGTCTACCAGCCCGTCCGCCAGCCGGGCATCCCCCATGCCGCCCCGCCCCGGCGCTGCGGCCCGTGTTCCGGGGCGTGCTTCCACCCGCCGCACAGGCCCTCGGGCAGGCGCTGCCACCGGCGTATATGCCGACGCGCTGGCCATGCCGGTGCAGGACCGCATTGCCGTCATCCGCCAGGGCCTGGGCGCCCAGGGCGTGTCCGACATGGCCTCGGCGCTGCAGCTCAGCGTGGACCGCACCATCCACATCCTGGGCTTTCCCAAGTCCACGGTGCTGCGCAAGATCAAGGGCGCCGACGTGCTGGACAGCGACCAGAGCGAACGCCTGTTCCAGCTGCAGCGTCTGATCGGCATGGTCCAGCAGATGGTGCAGGACTATGGCGACCCCCAGGGTTTCGATGCCGGCCAGTGGCTGGGCCAGTGGCTGGAGCAGGCCAACCCCGCGCTGGGCGGCGAGAAACCGGCCGCCTACCTGGACACCGCTTCGGGCGTGGCGCTGGTGGAATCGCTGCTGCACCGCATGATCTCCGGTGCCTATGCCTGAGGCCGCGCCCCCACCGGTTTCGGTCTGGCGCATTGCCACCCAGGGCCCGGCCTGGAAAGCCACCGACCTGGACGGCAAAGGCATGGCCATCCACGGCGGGCGCTGGAACCGGCCTTCCGTGCCCATGGTGTACTGCGCCAGCTCCGTCGCGCTGGCCTGCCTGGAGACCGTGGTGCACCTGAACGCCAGCGGCCTGCCGCTGCGCCGCTACCTGATCGAGGTGCAGATTCCCGCCGCCGTGTGGGCGGCTGCCGAAACCGCCACGCCGCCGGCCCGCTGGAACGCACGCCCCGACAGCCCCAGTGCCGCCGACTACGGCTCCCGCTGGGCGCGCAGCCTGCGCAGCGCCGTGCTGCGCGTGCCCTCCGTCATCATTCCGCAGGAATTCAACTACCTGCTCAACCCCGCCCACCCCGATGCGGCGCAGATCACCGCCGTGGACCACGGGCGTTTTGTCTACGACGCACGGCTGCTGGGCCGCTAGCCCAGCCAACCACGCTGGCCGCGGTCTGACCCGGCCCGTGGCGATACCCTTTCCACGGCCCCGAACTGCACAACACTTGCTTGCGCCTGTTGCATGTACAGCGCAGCACCCGCCACCACGACGGAGCTAGATTTCCGAATGGGCCCTTGCTCTATGCGAAGCTTTACCCCCGGAGCCCCGGTCCCATCCGTCAAAGGAGTCACTCCGTGCCGCGCTTGCTCACCACCGGTCTGGCCTGCCTGGGCCTGCTGGCCGTCTACGGATTTCTCGATGGTGCGGCCCCGCCGGATCTGGCGCACACCGGCAGCCAGGTGAACCAGGCCATACACCGGCTGCGTGTGCAAGTGAAGGCGCTGGACGACTCGCCGCTGTCCAGGGAAGTGGCCGCATGGGCCCGGCACGTGCCCGGCCCTCCGCCTGAGGACCTGCTGCACATCCCGGAACGGGTGGATCGGCTGCTGGCCGACCCGCAGGCCCCCAGCCGCACCTGGGCCGCATGGCAGCAGGACTACGCCGCCCTGTGCCAAGATCGGATCAACCCGCACCTGCCGCAGGCGCTGCAGTGCGGGCCTGCCCACGGGGTGCAGTAGACGCAGCGCCTGACGGTGCCGGAGCCCCGCCAGGGTTCACGCACTCTCAAACTCTCAAGCTTGTAAACCTGCAAGCCTGAAAGCATGCAATGGCCGCTTCAGCCCGCCAGCGCGCTGGCGGCGCCGAAGCAGCACATTGCTATAGAGCCAGCCCGGCTCAGGCCTGCGGGCCCAGCTTGGCCAGCGCAGCCTTTTCCTTGACGGTGGATTCCTGGGCAAACTGCTTGTAGCGCGCGCTGTCCATGTAGATGGGCAGCATCTCGAAGCGCTGCAGCATGGCCTGGTAGCTTTCCATCTCCATGGCCTGCTTGAACGCGTCGTGCAAGCGGGCCTGCACATCCTTGGGCAGACCCTTGGGCGCCACCAGGCCAAACGGCGAATACTGGGTCGTGGGCAGGCCCAGCTCAATCAGCGTGGGCGTCTTGGGCAGCGTGGGCAGGCGCTTTTCGGTCCACACATTCAGCGCCACCATGCGGCCCTGGTCCACATAGGGGATGACGGCGCTGGTATCGGCCGCCACCATCACCTCACCGGACATGGTGGCGCGCATCAGCTCGGCCGAGCCCTTGTAGGGCACATGCACCACTTCCAGGCCCAGTTGCTGGGCAATGATGGCCGAGGTCACGTGCGGCGAGGTGTAGGTGCCGGTGTTGCCAATGGTCAGCTTGCCGGGATGGGCCTTGGCCCAGGCCACCACGTCCTGCCAGCTCTTCAGGCCCGACTGGGTGCTGGCCACCATGCAGAACGCATAGCCGGTCACATTCAGGATATAGCTCAGGTCTTCCACCGGATTCCACTTCAGGCCGGTGGTGAACGGCAGGCGCATCACGCTCATCGGCAACTGGGCCAGGGTGTAGCCATCGGCCTGGGTGGACTGCAGCTGGGCCGCAGGCAGCGAGCCCGAGGCACCCGGGCGGTTTTCCACGATGACGGGCTGGCCCAGGACCTTGCTCGCGTTCTCTGCCAGCTGCCGCATGGTCAGGTCGGTCGGCCCCCCGGCCGGGAACGCCACCACCAGCTTGATGGCACGGGTGGGAAAAGCCTTGCTGGCCTGGGCCAGCGACGGTGCGGTGCCCAGCCAGGAGCCGGCCACGGCCGACACGCCCGCCTGCAGAGCGGTTCTGCGCGAGATACTCATTGTCTTTGTCTTCCTAATAGTTATTGGGTGACAAAGAGTGTAGAAATCGATAGCGATTCCGCAGTGACGCCTAGGCGACAAGACCTTCGTGAGCACCGGCTATCAGCACCCCAACAGTGCGCAAGGCCTCCGGCATGCAGGCTTCCCACACCAGGAGGCAGCGCGGAATGCGGCGGTTTTCGCCGTTTCGCAGCTGCCAGCAAGACGCCAGGGTGCAGAGTGCCCTGGCGATTTTCAGTGTCCGGTATGCACCGTCAGCGCCACCAGGCGCATTACAAAAGGCCGCACCACCATCACACAGCAGAACGCCACCGGCAAGGCCAGCATATAGGCGCTCAGCACGCGGGACCAGTAGCCTGCGTCGAAACCGGTTTGCACCCCGACGATGGTGGCGCACATCAGCAACGCCATGATCATGGCCATGTAGAAGGCAAACACCACGGGGACAAAGCGGCGGTGCAGCTTCCAGCGGGACGGAGTGGGAGAGGAAGACGGTGTCATGCAGATATTGGTTGATTTAATCAATCAATTATCGCATTGAAATGTTGACTAAATCAACATTCTGCACAGTTTTTACACCGTAGCAGCCATCCCTCAGCCCTGCCTCATCCCGGCATACCCTCTGCCCTCAGGCCATCACCGGCTCGGTCTGCAAGGCGTCGCAAAACGCCGGCACCTGGCTGACCCAGCCAAAGAACGTCTCCACGTTGTACGCCGTGGCCTGCTGCATGCTGTCGCCCCCCAGCGCATGGGTGGCATCCTCCAGCAGCACGCTGAAGTACTCCAGGTGGAAGGCGTCGCGCAAGGTGGACTCCACGCACACATTGGTGGCAATGCCGGTCATGAACAAGGTGTTGATGCCCCGCGCACGCAGCACGCTGTCCAGCTGGCTGTGAAAGAAGCCGCTGTAGCGCACCTTGGGCACCACAATGTCTCCGGGCTGGGGCTGCATGCAGTCCATCAGCGCATAGTCCCAGCCTCCCTTGGCCAGGAAGCGGCCCGCCAGCTCGGGCTTTTTGCGCATGGTCTTGAGCGCATTGCTCTTGTACCAGTTGGGCGATCCAGGGCCGCCCGCCTCCACATAGTCGGCGTCCCAGCCGTTTTGCAGAAACACCACCAGCATGCCCGCCGCGCGCGCGGCGCTGATGGCCTGCAGGATCTTGTCGGCCGCGGCCTGCGCGCCGGCCACGCTGAAGCCGGCCTGGTCGACATAGCCGCCCACCGAGGCATAGGCGTTCTGCATGTCCACCACGATCAGCGCGGACTGCGCCGCCGCAAACGCCACCGGCTCCGGCCGCGCCGGCACCACACACGGCGCCGGGCTGCCGGCGGCGCGCGGAGCGCCCACCGGGGTAGTGGAAGTCAAAGTCACATGCTGAAGGGTCATGGCAGGCATTCACAAAGTGGAGGGAGAGATCAGCCTGCGCCGCTGCGGCCCAGGCCCCACCCTGTGCATTGCACAAAACATACCTGCGGAGGCACACGCCCACGGTGCCCCGCCACCGGCTGCGTCACCTGCAGGACAGCGATGGCACTTCCATCCAACCCGCCTCACATCCTTCATTGGCAGGCACAAATTGCTATCCAATCAGGAGCATCCGACTAGATACAAGGAAAACGTCAGCGGATACCAGACCTGCACCGCACAAGGCCCCGCCGGCTTGCCACACGCCGCGCCCCGGCGGCTGCGGGATTTCCACGAGGCCCAACTCCCCAAAACGGTGCATTGGCGTGCCAACAATGGCGGGTCCTGCTGCATGGCAGGCGCATTACAAGCCTTTCCCCTCTCGGAGACACACCCCTATGCAACGCTTTCGCCCCACTGCCATGGCCCTCGCCGTGGCGCTGTCCACCACCTTGCTGGCCGGCAACGTCCTGGCCCAGGCCAAACCCACGGTGCAGTTCATTGCCACCGGCGGCACCATCGCCATGAAGATCGACCCGGTCAAGAATGCACCGGTGCCGGCCATTTCCGGCGACGACCTGCTGGCCACCGTGCCCGATGTGGGCAAGTACGCCCAGATCCAGGTGAACAACCTCTCCAATGTCCCGTCGGACTATATGGACCCGGCGCGCTGGGTGCAGCTCAGCGCCGCCGTCCAGGCCGCGCTGGCCCGGCCCGAGGTGGCGGGCGTGATCGTCTCCCACGGCACCGACACGCTGGAGGAAACCGCCTTCTGGCTGGACCTGACCGTGCAGTCGCCCAAGCCCGTCGTGCTGATCGGTGCCCAGCGCAACGCCTCGGTGTCGGACTTTGACGGCCCGCGCAACCTGCTCAACGCCGTGCGCATTGCCGTCGACCCGCAGTCCCAGAACAAGGGCGCGATGCTGGCCATGAACAACCAGATCAACGCCGCACGCTATGTGACCAAGACGCACACCGCCAATGTGGACACCTTCCGCTCCGGCGAATACGGCTTTCTGGGCGAGGTCTACCCCGACCGCGTGATCTACGGCAGCGCCCCCGTGCGCCGCCAGCACATCGCCATCCAGGCCCAGACCATGCCCGACGTGGAAATCTTCCCCATGTACGGCGGCGCCAACGGTGAGGCGCTGCGCCAGGCCGTGGACCGGGGCGTCAAAGGCATCGTCATCGACGCGCTGGGCATGGGCAATATGAACGTGCCCATGCTGAACGCCGCCAAATACGCCATCGGCAAAGGCGTGCCCGTGGTGGTCACCACCCGCGTGCACAACGGCCGCGTGATGCCCAGCTATGGTTTTGAAGGCGGCGGCAAAACCTCCTTCGACGCCGGCGCCGTCATGGCCGGCGACCTCAAGGCCCCCAAGGCGCGCATTCTGCTGATGCTGGCCCTGCAATCCGGCCAGGCACAGCGCGAACAGCTGCAGGCGCTGTTCGACAAGTAAGCCCCACACACGGCCATGAAAAAAGCCAGCGCAGTGCGCTGGCTTTTTTTGAAGGTGCAGGGTTGTGCGGAAGGCCGCTATCACAGCCATTCTGCAGCTCTGCTGCCCTGCCGCCTTGCGGTCAGACCGCGGCGGACGCCTGGGGCAGCTTGCCGTCGCGCAGCAGCGCACCCACCAGCTCCACCCAGTAGCGCACGCCCAGCGGCAGATTCGCGTCGTTGAAGTCGTACTTGGGGTTGTGCAGCGAGGCACTGTCTTCCCCATTGCCCAGCCAGATGTAGACACCGGGGCATTCCTGGGCCATGAAGGAGAAATCTTCCGAAGCCATGCTGGGCACCATGTCGCGGCGCACCTTGCCATCGCCCAGCACACTGTTCAGCACCTCGGCACAGACCTCGGCGTGCTGCGGGTTGTTGATGGTGGCCGGGTAGCTCACGCGGTAATCCAGCTTTGCTTCCAGCCCGTGCAGCACGCAGGTCGCGTTGATGGCGTCGCGAAAACGCTGCTCGATGCGCGCACGCTGGGCCATGTCAAAGCAGCGCACGGTGCCGCGCAGCTTGATGGCTTCGGGCATCACGTTGTAGGTGTCGCCCGCGTTGAAGCTGGTCACGCTCAGCACGGCGGGCTTGTGCACCTCCTGCTCGCGGGCAATCAGCGCCGGCAGCTGGGTCACCAGCTGGCAGGCGGCCAGCAGCGCATCCTTGCCCAGGTGGGGCATGGCGGCGTGGCAGCCTTTGCCAATCAGCGTCAGGTCAAAAATGTCGAACGCCGCCATCACGGCCGTGCTGTGGACCGCCGCCGTGCCCACCGGCAGCCCCGGCCAGTTGTGCATGCTGTAGACGGCTTCCATGGGAAAGCGCTGGAACAGGCCGTCCGCAATCATGGCGCGGGCGCCGCCTTCGTTTTCTTCCGCAGGCTGGAAGATGAAGTGCACGGTACCAGCAAAGTCCGGGTGGGCCGCCAGCGTCTTGGCCGCGCCCAGCAGCATGCTGGTGTGGCCGTCGTGGCCACAGGCGTGCATGCGGCCGGTGTGCTGCGAGGCATGCTCGCAGGTGTTCAGCTCGGTCACATGCAGCGCGTCCATGTCGGCGCGCAGGCCGATGGACGGGCCCGCACCCAGCGCGCCCTGCAGCACGGCCACCACGCCGGTGCCGGCCAGGCCGGTGTGCACTTCCAGCCCGAAGCTGGTCAGCAGCTCGGCCACGCGGGCACTGGTGCGGTGCTCCTGGAAGGCGGTTTCCGGGTGGCGGTGAAAATCATGGCGCCAGGCTTGCAGCTCTTGCTGACCCGGCCATTGAATGGTTTGCATGCTCTGCTCCGGTGGTGCTTACAGCGTGTGCACAAAGGTCTGCGCGATCATCGTCGCGGCCAGGAACACGCCGGCATTGGCCAGCAGCGACACCACCACAATGCGCCAGCCCAGGCGGCGGAAAGCCGGAATGTCCTTGGCCAGCGACAGGCCGGCGAAGGTCAGCATCGGGGTGATCATGGCCAGGAAGTTGATCTTGCCGGTCAGTGCCGCCACTTCGGCCGCATACGGCGTGTGGGGGAAGGTCAGCGCCATGGCGATGAACGAGATCCAGCACACGGCAGGCAGCTTGCGCTTGGTGCCTACATAGATCAAGTCGCCCACCAGCACCGCCACGATGATGATGACCACGCCCGGCAGCGCATCCAGCACGGGAATACCGTAGCCGATGCGGTTGCCGATCAGCACCATCGCGCCCACCAGCACCCACGAAGCCAGGCGCATGCCCAGGCCCAGCACGGGACCGTGCACCACTTCTTCCTCGGCATCGTCTGCGGCGGCCTTGGCTTCTTCCACGGCCACAGCCTTGCGGTTGCGGCCCAGCAGCGGCTCCAGCACGCGGTAGGCGTACACGGCCACGGGCAGCGAGATGAACAGCGTCAGGTAGGTGCCCACCGTGGTGGCAATCAGGTTGGCGGCAGCGGCAAAGGTGGCGATCTGGTCGCTCATCTCGGGGTGCTGTGCGGCAATGGCACCCACGGCAGCGGCCGTCATCGAACCCGAACCCACGCCCGCGCCCATGCCCAGGGCCAGCGGATGGAAGATGTTCAGGCTGGAGACAAAGCCCGCCAGCAGCGAAATGAAGATCGCACCAATCAGCGTGCCGGTGATGTACTCGGCCAGCACACCGCGGCCTTCGGGCGAATCCATGCCGAAACGCTCGCCGATGATGGCCAGACCCGGCTCACGGCCGATGGAGAACGTGGCGCCCACCGCCTCGCGCTTGATGCCCAGCAGCAGCGCCACCGGCATGCCCAAGGCAATGCAGCCCACCAGATTGCCCAGCTCCTGCAGCACCAGACCCCAGCCCACCTGGGCCAGCTGCGGCAGCGAACCGCCCACCAGCAGACCCAGCTTGGCGATGAACAGGAACAGCGCCGACGACAGAATCGCCGCCGACAGATGCTGGCTGTGCAGGCTGACCTGCAGCGGAGCCGGCATGCGCTTGCGCAGCAGGCCCAGCACCAGGCCGATCAGCAGCGCCCAGATCATCGGCAGCAGCACCACCTTGCCCACGCCCAGGGCAATGGGCAGAGGCCCCAGCCATTCGGACAAGGCCGCAATCACCAGCGCCAGCACAAAAATCTGCACCACGCTGCCCATGTTCATTGCTGCCTTGGCTGGCCGCATCGCTGTACTCATCAATGTCTTTCTCTGCGCTGCAGCCCACGTTGTGCCGCGCAATGGATGGCTCGAAATGGCAGACCCAGCCGGCACCCCAGCCCCTGCCCATACGGGCGCCGAATATAGCAATGCGTTTATTGCATGTGGTTTTGTTTTCTGTTCTAAAAAAAAGAACATTAGTATTACCACGCATCAATCTACGCCCCTGGTGACCTCCATGCAAGCCTTCCAAGACTCCCGCGCACGCTATCTTTTTGAAGCGGTTTCCTGTGGCTCCGTGCGCGCTGCAGCCGAAAAACTGGGCATCGTGCCCTCGGCCGTCAGCCGCCAGGTCAGCCTGCTGGAAGAAGAACTGGGCCTGGCCCTGCTGGAGCGCCACCGCACCGGCGTGGTCCCCACCGAGGCCGGCCAGCTCATCCTGGACTACCACCGCCAGCAGACCGCCCACCAGCACGACATGCTGGCCAAGGTGGATGCGCTGCGCGGCCTGCACAGCGGCAGTGTCAGCGTGGTCAGCGGAGAAGGCTTTGCCCAGGAGCTGATCGACGGACCGATCCGCCAGTTCCGCCTGCAGCACCCGGGGGTCAGCGTGTCGCTGGAAATCTACGGCACCACCGAAATCATGCGCCGCGTGCGCGAGGACGAGGCCGAGATCGGCCTGGTCTACTACCCGCCGGCCGACAGCCACATCACCGCCCGCGGCGCGGCGCGCCAGCCCATGCACGCCATCGTCCACCCCCAGCACCCGCTGGCCGATGCGCCGCACACCACGCTGCAGACGCTGACGCAGTGGCCCATCGCCCTGCTCCAGGGCGTCTACGGCATCCGCCAGCTGGTGGAATACGCCGAGCAGGCGGACAAGATCCGCCTCTCCCCGGCCCTGACCAGCAACCTGATCAGCGTGCTGATCAGCTTTGTCGCCACCAACCAGGGAGTAACCCTGCTGCCGCCTTGCGCCATCACCACCGAACTGGCCCAGGGCCGCGTGCGCGCCGTGGCGGTGAACAGCACCCCGTTCCAGCAGGCCGAGATGCAGCTCATCACCCGCACCGGCCGCTATCTGTCACCGTCCGCCAACCGCTTTCTGCAGTACTGCATGCAGGGCATGCAGGCGTTCCACACGGGCGAATAAAGTACGTACGCCCGTATCGAAAAAGCCAGCGATGGCAGCGCGCGGCCAGGGCCACCAACCATTGGCCACCGCGGTCCGCCAACCGCCATTCACCGCTCGCCGTCTGCATGGCACAAAAAAAGGCCAGGCTGACAAGCCTGGCCTTAGATGGTCACCGCACCGCTGCACTGTGGGCCGCCGGGTAAAGCGGTGCCGGGCGTGCAGCAGTTGTGATCTGCCTCAGTCTGCGGTGCAGGCTTCCAGCGCCGGGTAGTCGTTGTACCCCGTGGCGTCGGGGCTGTAGATGGTCGAGGCGTTCAGCGCATTCAGCGGCGCGCTCTGGGCAAAGCGGGCCGGCAGATCCGGGTTGGCAATGAAGGTGCGGCCAAAGGCCACGGCATCGGCAGCGCCGCTGGCCAGCACGGCTTCGGCCTGCTGCTGGGTGAATCCGTCATTGGCAATGAACGTGCCCTTGAAGACCTTGCGCATGTGCTGGCCGATGGGCAGCACGCCGTCCTTGAGCTCTTCGCGCGAGAAGATGAAGCCCAGCTTGCGCGCCGCAATCTGTTCGGCCACATAGGTGAACAGCGCCACGGGGTCGCTGTCGCGCATGCTGTGCGTGTTGCTCATGGGGTTCAGGTGCACCCCAATGCGTTCGGCCGGCCATTCCTGGGCCAGCGCATCCAGCGTTTCCAGCAGAAAGCGCGCGCGGTTTTCAATGCTGCCGCCATACTGGTCGGTGCGCTGGTTGCTGCCGTCGTGCAGGAACTGGTCGAACAGATAGCCGTTGGCGGCATGCACTTCGATGAAGTCAAAACCGGCCGCCTTGGCGTTGCGTGCGGCCTGTACAAAGTTCTGCACAATGCCGGCGATCTCGGCCGTCTCCAGCGCGCGCGGCACCGCATAGGGGCGCTTGGGGCGCAGCACATTCACCTCGCCTTCGGCGGCAATGGCGCTGGGGGCCACGGGCAGCTGGCCATCCAGCAGCTCGGGGTCCGAAATACGGCCCACATGCCACAGCTGCAGCGCAATCTTGCCGCCTTCGGCGTGCACTGCCTCGGTCACCTGCTTCCAGCCTGCCACCTGCGCGTCCGACCAGATGCCCGGCGTATTGGGGTAGCCCACGCCCATCGGCGTGACCGATGTGGCTTCCGTCAGGATCAGCCCCGCGCCTGCACGCTGGCGGTAGTGCGTCGCCTGCAGTGCACCCGGTGCACGGCCGTCAAAGGCTCGCATGCGCGTCAGCGGGGCCATCACCACGCGGTTGGACAGAGTGACGGAGCCAATGTGGAAAGGAGTCTGGAGTGAGGTCATAAGAGCCAATCGAAAGAGGATGTCCGCCCGGCCACAGCCAGGGAATGCATGCCAGCGGCATGCCCGGTCAGCACCGCCGGACCGGGGGACATGCGGGCCGGTTTGCTGCATTGCAATAGGCGCGAACGGTTTTTCTGCAGCTTTCGTTCTTTCGCCCTGTACGCCCCGCCCGACGCTCCCCTCTGTCCACCCTCCTGCCCTCTGCGGCACCGAAAGCACTCCGGGCAGCAACCGCCTTCGCAGGCAGCGTCCCGGCATGGCACGAGCTCAGAAGCTGCCCACCCAGGTGCCCAGGGCGATCACCAGCACCAGCGCCGGCAGTGGGAACAGCATGGTCACCGCCGCAATGTCGCCATAGGACTGGCGGTGGTTGAGCTTGCAGATCGCCAGCAAGGTGATGATGGCGCCGCAGTGCGGCAAGGTGTCCATGCCGCCGGCGGCCATCACCGCCACCCGGTGCAGCAGCGCGGGGCTGATGCCGGCAGCCTGGGCCATGGCCAGGTAGTCGGCGCCCAGGGTCTGCAGCGCAATGCTCAGCCCGCCGGACGACGACCCGGTGATCCCCGCCAGCACATTCATGGCCACGGCTTCCGACACCAGGGGGTTGCTGGACACCTGCAGCACCGCATCGCGGATCAGCGCAAAACCGGCCAGCGATGCAATCACCGCGCCATAGCCCACTTCGGACGCGGTGTTGAACAGCGGCAGCATGAAGCCAAACACCCCCTGGTTGATGGTGTCCTTGAGGTTGTGCCACCGCCCCAGGCGCAGCAGCACCAGTGCCGTGCAGGCAGCAATCAGCGCAATCACCAGCGCCCACAGGCCCACCAGCCGGCTCGGGTCCAGCGCCGGAAAACGCTCGGTCACAAAACCCAGGTCCATGCGTGGAAACACGCCATAGGTGAACAGCGCGTTCACGCCTATCACCAGCAGCAGCGGCAGCAGCGCCATCCACAACGGGATCTGGGCGTGGCGTGCGGCATCGGCCGCCAGTTGCTCGGGCGTCGGCGCCGCATCGGCGCCGCCTTCGTCGTGCTCGCCATAGCCTTCGCCTGCGGCCTTGGCAGCGGCGGCCCGTCGGCTCAGCCACCACAGGCCGCCCGCCAGAATCATCGCCGCAGCCAGAATCCCCAGCCCCGGGGCCGCAAACACATTGGTGCCGAAGTACGGAATCGGCATGGCGTTCTGGATGGAGGGCGATCCCGGCAAGGCCGTCATGGTGAAGGTGAACGCGCCCAGCGCAATCGTGGCCGGAATCAGGCGCTTGGGGATCTGCGCCTCCTCAAACAGATTGCGCGCAATCGGGTAGATGGCAAAAGCCACCACAAACAGCGACACCCCGCCATAGGTCAGCAGCGCGCAGGCCAGCACCACGGTCTGGATGGCGTACTTCTTCCCCAGGGTGCGCACAATCCAGTGCGCCAAGGTGCTGGCCGCGCCCGAATCGGCCATCAGCCGCCCGAACAGTGCGCCCAGCAGGAACAGGGGCAGAAACTGCAGCACATAGCCGCTGAGCGCAGCCATGAAAGTGTCGGTATACAGCGGCAGCAACCAGCGCCCGTCACCCGACAGCACCACCGCCACCGCCGCCATCAGCGGCGCCAGCAGCAGCACCGTCACGCCCCGGTAGGCCAGGAACATCAGCAGCGCCAGCGAAACGGCCACGGCCAGCACACTCAGCATGGGCGCACTTTCCGCCAGGGCCCGGCAGCAGCGCCGGTGGGGATACGGTCAGCGGTACACGGCATGGCCTCTCCTGTCCTGCGGAAGCCGGCCATGCCCACAGCGGCACGGAACCGGCCCCAACAGGAAACAGTATGCCCGACGCATGCTGCAGTGCACAACACCACGACCGGTGCGATCGAGGCAGGGCCACCCTCCAAGCCCGCCGCCCGGGCCTCTTGCAGCCATCGCAACAATCTCGGCGCGCGCCAGCACGTCGCAGCGCCTGCCACAGCGCGCAATCCGCACTCCGGCAGTCCGCTACTGCGCGAGGCTGTACGCTCACACTTTTGTAACAACGAACGTGACATGAGCGATTCCACCCTGCCCGCCTGCCCCCAATGCGGCCTGGACCACACCTACCCCGATGGCGACCTGCTGGTCTGCCCCGACTGCGCCCATGAATGGTCGGCCCAGGCCGACGCTGCAGCCGATGAAGACAGCGGCCCGCGCGTCATCAAGGACGCAAATGGCACCCCGCTGGCCGACGGCGACAGCGTGCTGCTGGTCAAGGACCTGAAGGTGAAGGGCTCCTCCACCGTCATCAAGAAAGGCACCAAGATCAAAGGCATCCGCCTGGTCTATGACAACGGCGACCACGACGTGGACTGCAAGACCGACCAGGGTCCGTTCATCTTGAAGTCGGAATTCCTGAAGAAGGCGTAAGCTCGCCGCCACCGCGCTTTCCGCGCCTTTCCATCCTCCGGAAGGTCCAGAAGGCGCAGCCCTGCGCCCTCAGACAAAGCCGCAGGCCTGCGCGCCCGTCTTCAGTCCCGCACAAACGACACCGGGAAGCTGTACTCATACAGCGGCACCTGGGCCAGGGCCTGGCGGGCATGGGCTTCGGGGTTGTCCACCACCGCCCAGCTCTTGCCGATGCGGGCCGTGGTGCGCTGGCCGCGCTCGTAGCGGTTCCAATGCTGCACGCCGGCGCGCTCGGAATTGGGGTTGCCGCTGCGGGCAAACTGCCCCCAGATGGCGCCGATGCGATCACGCACCTGCAGCTGGTCGGGGCTGTCCTGCACCAGATGGCGGGCCGCATCCAGCGTGCCAAAGATGAAAGGCACTTCGGACGTGTGCGCCGCCCCCAGCACGCCGTTGCGTGAGGGCGAAGTCCAGTCGAACGCATAGGCATGCACCGGCGCGCCGCCCAGGTCGGCCTGGCGGTCGGCAAAGGCCAGGGTGGGCAGCTTGTAGTTGTAGTCGCTGGCCACCGCAATCAAACGCTGCGACGCGCTGCTGCCCGGGTACTGGGCCGCGTAGCTTTGCAGCAGCTCCCTGGTCGCCGGACCGGACAGGCGCAAAAACTTCTGCACCCGTGCCTGCAACTGCGCTTCGCTGAGCGTGAAGTTGGCCGGGTTGCCGGCCAGAAAGAACGTGGCCTCCTGCTGGGCATAGCCCACCAGCACCGGCACCTGGGCCGCCAGCGGCGTGCCTGCGGGATCGTAGGGCTCCTGGGAAAACACCACGCCATCCAGCGTGGGGCGGAACTCGCTCACACCACCGGTCTTGGCCAGCAGCTTGCCGTAGGCGGCCACAATCTGCTCGGCCGGCAGCTGCTGGATGCGTGCGGCATTGGCACGGTCCAGGCCCAGCTCCTGCAGCAGACCGTGGCTGGCCTGGGCCACCTTCTCGCGGCTGGCCAGGCGCCACAGGCCCGAGCCGCTTTGCACAATGGCCTTGTGAAACAGGCCCTTGGCAGCAGGCGCGCCCAGCAGCGCCGTGACCTTGGCGGCGCCGCCGGACTGGCCAAAGATGGTGACATTGCCCGCATCGCCCCCAAAGCGCGCAATGTTCTCGCGCACCCAGCGCAGCGCCAGCACCTGGTCCAGCACACCCACATTGGCCGATTCCGGCGCAAAGCCCGGCGCGTCGATCAGCAGGGAACCAAACACATTCAACCGGTGGTTGATGGAGACCACCACCACATCCTGCGACTGGGCCAGGTGGCTGCCGTCAAAGCCGGGGGCCGTGCCGGCGCCGGTGGCAAAGCCGCCGCCATGCAGCCACAGCAGCACCGGGCGCTTCTTGCCGTCCAGTGCCGGGGTGAATACGGCCAGCGACAGGCTGTCTTCGCTGGTGGCCGCCGTGGGCCAGTACCAGGCAAACTCCGGCACCAGGGGCACGGCGGGCTGCGGTGCGCTGGCGCCATGCGCGGTGGCATCGCGCACACCCGCCCAGCCCTGCTTGGCCACCGGGGGGCGGAAGCGGTTGGCACCACCGGTGCTCTCGCCATACGGCACGCCCTTGAAGGCAAAGCCTTGCGCCGTGCGCAGGCCGCGCAGCTTGCCCGCCGCAGTGTCCACCACAGGCTCCTGCGTGCCCGCCGTACTGGCGCAGGCCACCAGGCCGCCGGGCAGGCTGATCACGGCACCGACCTTCAGGCCGGACAGCAAAAACTCACGCTTGTTCATAGCACTCACACTCTCATTCCAGTCATTGCCGGGCACGGGGGTGCACCTGGTCAAGGAGCGCGACTCTAGGCGCCAGACAGCGGAACCCCAACAAAGCTTTGCGCATGAGCTCAAACGAAAAAAGCAGATCTACCGTCCCGCCGCACCAGAACGCGGCTCCGGCATGCAACGCCGCCTGCCCTCTGCCGCTGCACCCCAGCCCACCGCCGGCTCCTCCCTGGCAACGCATCAAATGATATTGACTATCATTTACACGTATACTCGCCCCCCACGTGGTCACCGGTCACCCTGGCCGGATGCACTGCGAAGACGCCGCCCTCCCTCCCTGATCTGCCCCGTGGTCGCACACTACTACCGAGAGTTGCTGAGGTTCCTGCAAGGAACGGTCAGAGACCGCGATACGGCGGCAGACCTGGCACAGGAAAGCTATGCCCGCGTGCTGGCCGTGCAGGAGTCGGGCGAGCCCATCGCCGAACCGCGTGCGCTGCTGTACCGCACCGCGCGCAATCTGATCATTGACCAGTACCGCCGCAGCGAAGTGCGCGGCACCTACGCAGCAACCGAAGGCGATGCCGCCACCGACGCAGCCGACTGGACCGCAGGCCCCGAAGCGCTGGAGCCAGAGGTGGCCGCCATGTCGTCCCAAACGGTCGACGCCCTGCTGGCCGCCATCGGCGAGCTGCCTCTGCGCTGCCGCGAGGCCTTCATCCTGCACAAGTTCGACGGACTGTCCCAGGCCGAAGTGGCCCGGCAGATGGGTATCTCCGTCACCATGGTGGAGCGCCATATCAAGCTGGGCATGCAGGCCTGCCGGGCCCGCCAGGAACAAATGCAGGGTGGCGGAACATCCGCCCCAGCCACGGCTGCCACGGCGGTGCCCCGGAGTGGTCGATGAGAATGTGCGACTTCTTTGGCTTTTCGGCGTTGGGTTTTGGCAGACTCGTGCGTCTACCTTTCTATGGCCCCTGGCTTTTCGCATCCGCATGACTGATCGCTCCACTGCCCAATCGCCACACAGCGACCTCGACGCCGAGGCCCTGGAGTGGTTTGCGCGCTACAGCGATGCCCCGGATGCGGCCTACGCCAATGCAGACTTCCGCCATTGGCTGGCGGAACGCCCGGACCGCGCCACCGCGTTCCAGCGCTGGCAGGCCGATTGGCGCCAGCTCGATGCCCTGCCGGCATCGGGCGTTGAACAACTGCGCCTGCAGCTGAAGAAAGACCTGGCGGAGTCGGCCCAAAAGGCCCAGGCCACAGAACGCCCATCGTCCTGGTGGTCAGCGCTGATCCCGCAGGCCATACCGCGCGCAGCACTGTCCGCCGTGGCCATGGCGCTGGTCATCGGCAGCGGCTATATGGGCTGGGACCACTGGCAGCAGCAGCCCGTGTTTGCGCAGACCTACCAGACCGAGCGCGGGCAGCAGCTGAGCGTGGAGCTGCCCGATGGCAGCCACCTGAAGCTCGACACCGCCACACGCGTCGAAGTCAGCCTGTACCGCCAGCGCCGCGAAGTGAAGTTGCCGGAAGGACAGGCCGTGTTCGAGGTGCAGAAAGACGCCTCCCGGCCGTTTGACGTGCTGGCCGGCAGCACCCAGGTGACGGTGGTGGGCACGCGCTTTGCGGTGCGCAACACCGCCGGCAGCCCCGTGCGCGTTGCCGTAGAGGAAGGCAAGGTGCGCGTGCGCCCGCTGCCATCGGCGGGCGGCAACGCGCCCGAATCGGCGGCCGTGCTGCTGACGGCCGGCCAGCAGCTGGCCAGTGCCGATGGACATCTGGGCCCCGTGGCACCGCTTGCCGCCGCCGGCATCGCCCCCTGGCGCGACGGCCGGGTCAACCTGGAGAACGTGCCGCTCTCCGCCGCCTTGGCGGAATTCGAACGCTACGCCCCCACGCACATGGTGGTGCGCGACCCGGCAGTGGGCGCGCTGCGCCTGTCTGGCACCTTCGATCCGCAACGACTGGCCCATTTCCGCTCCGCCCTGCCCAAGGTGCTGCCCGTGCGTTTGAAGCAAAACGGGGATCTGACGGAAATCGTGGCAAGCCACTGACACCCGCACACCCGCCGTGGGCACCGCCGCAGCGCGGTCGCTGCACCGTTGCGGCACCGGGGCGGCACCGGGGCGGCTTCGTGGCTGCCTCGTTGTGAGCCAGGCCCTCCCGCCACATTTTTGAAAAATTTTTGCGTACAGGTTGGGGTTTTGCATTGCCATGCGTCTTCCTGATAACGATTCCTGTTTCGTGCCTTTTGGAGAAAGTTCGCATGTCCCGTTTCCGATTCCATCTTGCGCCGCTGGCAGCGGCCGTCACCCTGCTGGTGGCCACCACCGCCGCCCAGGCGCAATCGGGCAGCACGCCCGCCACACAGGCTGCGCCGGTGGAAATCCAGATCACCGCGCAACCGCTGTCGCAAGCGTTGGTGGTGCTCGCACGCCAGGCCCACCTGGAGTTGATGGTGCAGCCCGCCCTGGTCGAAGGCCGCACCGCCCCCGCCGTGCAAGGTCGCTTCACCGTGCGCGAAGCGCTCAATCGCCTGCTCGCAGGCAGCGGCCTGTACGCCGAAGTGGAAGGCAGCTCGGTCGTGGTGCGGCGCCAGTCGCCCGGCCCGGGCGCAGCCACCCTGCCGCAGGTGACCGTCACCGCCCAGGAAGAGCGCGGTGCCACCTCCGAAGGCACGAACTCCTTCGCCGCGCGTGCGGTCAGCATCAACAAAGGTGAGCAGGCGCTCAAGGACATCCCCCAGTCCATCAGCGTGATCACGCACAAGCAGATCGAAGAACAGGGCATCACCGACCTCAAGCAGGCCGCCAACATCGCCACCGGCACCGTCGGCGTGACCGGTGTCGGACAAGGCATGGTGCTGGCAGCGCGCGGCTTCCAGATCGACAACTGGCAATACGACGGCGTCGCAATCCCCCGCAACATGTACTCGCTGGGCAACTGGGCGTCAGAAGGCATGGCCTTCTACGACCGGCTGGAAGTCCTGCGCGGCGCATCCGGCCTGCTGCAAGGCACGGGCAGCCCCGGCGGTGCGGTCAACCTCGTGCGCAAGCGCGGCCAGAGCGAAAAGACCGTGGCGCTGACCACCCGTGCCGGGTCCTGGGACCGCTACGGCGTGCAGCTGGACGTCGGCGGCCCCCTCAACGCCGAAGGCACGCTGCGCGGTCGCGCCGTGGTGGACGAAGCCCGCAGCCACTCGTTTGTCGACTACGTGAACGACCGTTCCCGGTCGCTGTATGCAGCGCTGGACTACGACATCAGCCCGGATACCACCGTCGGCCTGGGCGTGAGCCAGCTCGACAGCAAGGGACGCCCCTTCATCTACGGCGTGCCTCTGGCGGCTGACAGCCGCGATGTGGGTCTGTCCCGCTCCACATTCACGGGCGCCTCGTGGAACCGTTCCAATCTCAAGCAGACCACGGTCTACGCCGATCTGAACCACCGCTTCAACGCGGACTGGAAGCTCAAGGTATCAGCCTTGCAGATGAACGAAACGAGCAACTCCACGCACCAGCGCATGCACGGCACCGTGGCGCCGGACGGCAGCGGAATGACCTACGCCGACTGGATCACCCACTTCGACTCCGACAAGGTCGGGCTGGACGCCTTTGTGAATGGCCGCTTCGATGCCCTGGGGCTGCGCCATGAAGTAACGCTGGGCGCCGATTACTCCAAGTACCAGTCCAGCGACAAGTACACCCGCAACTTCACGTCGGGCGGCAACCTCTTCGACATCGACCACAACCGCCCCAAGCCCACCGAGGAAAGCCTGATGGCGGCCGGTGGCCGGCAATCCGTGTCCTCCTACGACGTGCGGCAAAAAGGCATCTACGCCAGCTGGCGCGCACAACTCACCGAACCGCTGACAGCCATCGTGGGTGCCCGCGTCGCCTGGTATGACCTGTTCTACAAGGCATCGTTGTTCGACACCCGTGAAGCCATGCACACCTCGGGCGAGGTTGTCCCCTACTTCGGCCTGGTGTATGCCCTGAGCCCCCAGTGGTCGGCCTACGGCAGCTACACCAGCGTGTTCGAACCCCAGTCGGCACGCACGGCGGCAGGCAAGGTGCTGGACCCCGTCATCGGATCGAACTACGAACTCGGCATCAAAGGCGAGCTGATGGACAAGCGCCTCAACACCTCGCTCGCAGTGTTCCGCTACGACCACAAGAACCGTGCCGTCAACGACATGGCATCCGGCTTTGAGTGCGACGGCTGGTACTGCTCCACGGCATCCGGCAAGGTCCGCAGCCAGGGCCTGGAAGCCGAGGTGAGCGGCGAGGTGCTGCGCAATCTGCAACTGATCGCGGGCTACACCTTCAACACCACCAAATTCCTGAGCGACCCCGACAACCAGGGCAAGGTCTTCAGCACCTGGACCCCCAAGCACATGCTGCGCGTCTGGGCGTCCTACCGCCATACGGGCGACTGGAACCGCCTCACCACCAGCGCCGGCTTCACCACGCAAAGCCACACGCTCGACTACGACCGCGCGAACGACATTCCCGGCTTCACCACCTGGAACATGCGATTCGCCTACCAGGCCACGCCCGAGGTCAACATCGCGATGAACCTGAACAACATCTTCGACAAGCGCTACATCGTCCCTGGCTACACCGGCTACACCGGTGCCAACTACGGCGATCCGCGCAATGTCATGTTCACCGTGAAATACACCCCGCGCTTCTGACCGCGCATGAAGGGAATCGGGCCGCAGAAGGGAATCCCTTCTGTGGCCTTTTTCTTCACAATGCGCCGCACATACAGCTTTATGCACCAGCATGAGCGGACCTACCCTGTTGCCAATCTCAAGCCGGCCTTGCCGCGCAGGGAATTAGGGTTGCCGCTGCGGGCAAATTGCCGCCAAATAGCGGCGATGCGGTCGCGCACCTGCAACTGATCGTGGCTGTCCTGCACCAGGTTGCTGGCGTCTCGTGGAACCGCACCAGCAATTAGGATTGAAAAGGTTATTCAATCCTCCGAGGAGTTTGAACAGCGGTTAGGTGGCCCGCAGTTATGGAGACATTAATCTTGCAACTCATGAACCGCCACCGTTGTTGAGCGCCCTCTGGTGAGCTATTGCAGCATTGCTTTTTACCCGCTGGAGAGCATGTCCCGCTCAGTTCTAGCGCTCACGAGCAAGCTCTTACAGAGTATTTCTCAACTTGTTGGGAGGCCTCATTTACTTCGGAGTCTGACAGAAGCAGGTGGCTACGCCGTGGGGTTAGAGTTAACAGCCTCCTCTGGTTTGGGCTGAGGTAGTTCCGCATCAAGCTCAAAGTAGACATATTTGGGCTCTCGCCTGAGCCCTTCGGCCGGAGATGTTTTCACCAATCGTCGGTTATCCACGTCGAAGGTCATGCCGTCCACCAAGCAATCCTCAGTTATGCGTGGGTTATAGCTGTGAAGCCAGATGAAATTCTTCCTCGTCCAAGCCAATACGGCCTTTTGAAGCGCCCGGCTGTCCTTCTCGTAGTCGACCGATCTGATGGTGAGCCCCATCACGTTAAGACAGAAGCCGAGCATCTTTGCTCCCTTGAAGTTGGGAAAGCGTTTCATTTTGGCGATTTCGTCGTATAGAAGTCGTCGTACCTTGAACTTCACCACCTTTCCTGCGGGACTATCAAGGTGATTGAAATTGAACAGTTCACTCCAAACCGAGTTGTGCTGAACCGTCCAGCACCCCCACTGTGGCGATTTGACCGCTGAAGCATGGAAGATTACCTCAAAGATCAGGCTGGCTATGTGATCGTAGAGGGTTTCGCGCGGATGGCCGTAGTTCTCTCTAATACGAATGCTGACGTGATCGGGAATCCCCTTCGCGTCGAGAATCTCGACCGCACTTTTGACAAACTCAACGACAACTCGAAGACGGCGGAACGAGTCAGTCTCCCAAGCGCTGGGGAGTCCGTTCAATGTATAGAGGTCAGAGACCGCACTCTCAATACACATCTTTGCGCGATACAGCGCCGACGAATGGCCTTCATACCCTGTTCGGACATAGCCGTTATAGGCCATCAACACGACTCTGCAATAGGCTTCCCACTGTATGGCGTCCCATTTCCTAATGCCATATACGTCGGGATCGAGAAGAGACCCGACAGTCTCCACTAACTCGAAATTAGCGAACATTGCTTGGCTGAGAGGTTTGTGGTAACCAATCAAACCCGATTCGTAACCCTCGGCCTCGTGGTAGATGAAGGACTCCTTATTTACCATTGCCTCATTGACGATGTTGCTGGCGAACGTCTCGACCTGGATGCCGTACTTTTTCAAGTCAGTCATTGCTTGGAACACGACTAGTGCAGTGCCAGGTGCAGAACTGACAATTGACCGGCATAGCCTCTTATCGGCAATGAGCAGAAGCAGGTCATTGGCATACCCCTCCACCTTCGACGGGGTCTTTTCCTCCCTTTCGTGCTCAGGCCGGTAACCCTTCCATCTGCCTCTGTCCTTAGCGTAGTAGACAAATGCTCGGGCCGAATAGGCGAGCTCGTCTGCAATGATGGCTAGCTCTGTTGGAGAGCCTTTAAGGATGAATCCGTATAAGGTCTGTACGAAGCGCTGAGCGTTGTGCCGGCCGTATATAGGCGGTCTTATGAACGCAAACCATGCCCAGGTGAGAAACGTCAGCAAGAACAAGCCGCCCAAGATCGCTTGCCATGATGCAGGTGTCAAAAAGTCGCCCTTGGGCACTAGCCACTGCTGGGCTCGCCAGAGATCCGTCAGAAGCGTAAGTACACCTACGGCGGCGACAACCGAGAACGTGATACCCCGTAGAGGTATGGGAGCAGTTCGAACTCGGAACTGGTAGCGGACATCTGCAATTGTCCAAGCCAGCACCATGAGCGCGAGGCCCGCCAGGAACTCCGAGAAACCGAAGAACTTCTGCCCGCTGCCGTCGAGAGGGACGAAACAAACGCCAACAAAGCACTGCTCGACTGCCACCGAGGCTCCTCCTACAAGATATTTTTTCATTATCCGTTTCTAAGCATCGCTATGTCTGCTCCGCAGTGGAGTAGCTCAGACTAGCTGTCAGGTCCCGGATGATTACGCACGTTCTTGACGAATAAATCAGGTGCTTTCAT
>JAEAMF010000234.1_pt1 | contig 88134 bp, 72 predicted proteins | sample 8958721 | NCBI WGS metagenome assembly JAEAMF01 (sample SAMN16933255, study PRJNA681124) | bioreactor sludge metagenome | isolation source: anaerobic bioreactor treating anionic surfactant - SDBS | place: India: Bengaluru | collected 2019-02-28
CCATTCCCTCATTCCCCATTCCCTCATTCCCCATTCCCTCATTCCCCATTCCCTCGTTCCTCATTCCCTTAGAAAGAACACAAGAGCGATTTTATGAGCTTGAAAGAGAATAAGTTCGGCAGCTGAATGGCTGAGAAAAGTATTTGTTGATTAAAAAAAATGCAAACCTTTAAATATATATCAATTTCAATAACATTTTTATCAGTAAACTACGTAACTTTAAATAACTTTTAAAATACATTTGAAATGATAAAAATACTGTTTCCTACCGACTATTCTGCAACAGCAGAAAATGCTTTTATCTATGCATTACAAATCTGTAAAAAATACGATGGTGAACTAATTGTTTTGCATTCTTATACACCAAAAACTAATTCAAAGATTTCTGAAAATATAGAGTTAGAAAATAATTCAGGTACTTCGGGTTTATTTAAACAACAAATAGATCAAATGCGAGAACTTGCTGTAGAAAATGATTTGGGTGAGTTGTCTTTGAAGTTCTTTATGGAAGAAGGTGATTTGGTACAAAATATTCTTGATCTTGTTTCAAAAGAAAACATTAGCTTAATTGTAATGGGCACAACGGGGAACTCTGGTTTTGAAAATAAAGTCCTAGGATCCAAAACATTTGGCGTGATAAACAACGTGGATATCCCGGTATTGAGTATCCCGCACTTGTGCAAATTTGAAGAAATTGATGCTGTTGGATTCACAACTGTTTATGATAAAGAAGATGCTTTGGTTTTGCGAAAAATGATTCCTTATATTCAATCGGTTAATGCTGATATTTACTGTATTCACGTGAATAAGGGAAAAGAAATTAAAACGCATGAAGAAATTGATCGTTGGAAAGAGCAGTTTAAACATGACCGCGTTTTTTTCGTCGAAAAAAAGGAAGACCATATAGTAAAGGGTATTTTCGATTTAATCGATCAGCATTCTATTGATATGTTAAGCTGTGTTACCAGAAACAAGTCCCTTTTTCAACGTGTTTTTGAAAGCAGTATCGCTGAAAAATTATCTTATCACAAACGAATCCCTTTATTAACCTTTCATGAAAATATGTTTAAATAATAGGCTGCAAATCTTTTGTACGTGGATGCAGATTTAATTCAGGATTGTTCAACAATAGGGATTTTCATTAAAAACCAAATGAACTAATTAAGACGATTAAACGGTATTGGCAAGTTTAAAGATTCTGTTCATTTTTTTCTTGACAAAAAAACGACCCAAAAAAGTCAAGACTGTATTTTTTCAACGGTCAACAAACTTTTCTAAAAGGAAATCAAATAATTGCTCCCTACGGTCGTATTTGATTTATTCCTTTTATTCAAAGAGTTGACACTCGCTGAAAAAATAATGTCGGTTTTGAATTCGGGATTGTTCAACAATAGGGTTTTGATTGAAAACAAATATAGACTATTTACGCAGCGCCACTAGGGCAAAAACGATAGTTGAACTGACGACGAGAACGTAAGATGATCGGGTGGTTGCTGAGCCTGAGGTTGCTGAGTTTACGGTTAGTGAGCCTGAGGTTAGTGAGCTTGTCGAACTATCGAACTATCGAAGCATGGTTGCTGAGCCTGAGGTTAGTGAGCTTGAGGTTGCTGAGTTTACGGTTAGTGAGCCTGTCGAACTATCGAAGCATCGAACTATCGAAGTGCCGAAGCATCGAATCGAGCCCACTATGGAAACCGATGCATTTACAACCTATTTTTTCCAATGCACCGTATTATGGAACAACGGTATCCGAAAAATTGTTTGATGATGGTTTGTGCTTACCGTCTGGATCTAACCTAACAGATGAAGAACGCCAACGCATTGCTTTAAAAATAAAAGAAGTTTTTTCAAAATAAACAAAACCGACCGGATCATTTCGGTCGGTTTTTATTCCTAATTTTTTATAGTGGATTAGTAACGTACACGATGCTTTAATCTTATTTGTGAAACTTTTTCTTCAAGGTCAAAATAGAAGTTAAGAACACGTTTCTTTTTCTGTGACCAAAGCTTGGGTACATCATAACTCCATGCGCCTGAACTGTATATAGTGTTAGCAGGGCCATATTTTTGCTCTAATTCTTTTTTGTTAAATCCAATCTCTTTCTTTTGCTTTAGTATGCTATTAAATAAAAGGAATCGATGCTTTTACTCTTACGCCAAAGAGAAGCCGGATCACTCTGATAAGGATACCCTAATAATATAAATAATAACTTTATCATACTTGTTAAAGAGAAAATTTACTATAAATTTAAGTTAAAAAGTTTATATATCTTTATTTTTAATTAAAAAAACATAAAATACGCATGATTGCTTTAGTGATAGAATACATTAGGAATCGTATCTCACAGCGGATTTCATATTGCGTTAATTAAAAAGCGGATTTAACGTTAGAAGGTCACTAAGGCAATCAACCGGAGAATTTTCGGTCGTTTTTATTCTAATTTTTTTATGTCGGCTAAACTAATTTCGTATGTAACTTTTTTGCCATCAGTCAAATATTCTTTTTCAAAAATGATAACGTCATTGTCAAACTTAATGGGTTTTATAAAACCTTTGTTCGCAGTTTGAGAGGGTGTTACAAAATTCTAAATGTTTATAATTTTTTTATGTTAAATTTAGTTAAAATTATTACATTTAATGACTATTACATTTCAAACAAATATTAATTTTACAAAAGTGTTTATTAGCAAAAGTACTAATTTATGAAAGCAAGAAATTTAATTACCCTTTTAATTCTATTTGTATACGCCAATGTTTTTTCGCAAATAAAAACGGAAACACAATATATTACTTTAGAAACTGGCAATCCTTCGTTAACAATAACGCTTTCTTATGATGGCGTAGGAGTTGAAACCAAAATATCAAATTCATCTCCCGATGTTAAATACGATTTTTCATATTCTGTTGAATATGAGCTTACATGTGGTTCTAGCAGCAGTGTAATAAATGATGAAGGAACTGTAACATACGACAAACCGATAAGAAGTCTTTCTAAATTGATGAATGATTGTGTTAGTAATGGAAAACGAACAGCTAATAGTGTTAAGCATGCTAGGTTGACAAATTTTAAAGCTACTTCAATACAGAATGAAAAAGGAGATAATATTACAAGCAATGGAGGAAATAACGCAATAAATGTAACTCAAAATTCTCGTCCTCCTGCTAATGCTTCAGTTCAAGAATTAGCCGAATGGCAAAGAAAGCAATATGGTTCGCAACCAGCACAACAACCAATTCAAAAATCAAATGATGAATATCAATCAGAAGCCGAAAACAAAATACAATTATTAAAAAACAATAACGGAGCTTCGATGGCTAAGCTGCAACAAATAATAGATGATAATAATAAAAGATCAGAACAGTTATACGGAATAAAATCGTATTCGAGTGATGCCGAATTAGCTAACGACCTATCTGATGGTGTTAGTGAAATTGTAGGTTTAATAAATGCAAATCGTGAAATTAAAAGAAAAGAAGAAGAACGTAAAAAACGAGCCGAAGAAGCTGAACGCTTAAGACAAGAGGAAATTAAAATGAAAATAGCGATGCGTCATTCTATACTTGCTGAATTCCCAGTTAAGGAAATACCATTAAGTTCAAAAGAAAAAGCAGGGCGTATTTATTATTTTTTATATGCTTACGATAATTCTATAAATAATCAGTTTGGTGCAGTTGTATATGTATCGAATGTTTTTGAAATTGGTAAATATAAAGACGGAACATGGCCTTACACCTCAATGATTCAAAACGAAATACAGCAACTAACACCTTTTGATGAAAAAATTCATGGTTATTATTATTCTGAAAATGAAGCTGAAGAATTAAGAAGTATACTTGTAAAAATGCTAAAAGAGTATGATGTAACTATTCTAGATTTTAGTTATAAAGGTAAACCCCTACCTATTGATCGAAATACAGGAGAAAAAAATAATTACTCTGAAACAAAATTGACTCCAGCATCAGTGAAAAATGAGAGTAAATATGGTAAAACAATAAACATGAATGGAGAATCTGACCAAAACAATCAAAATCCCGCTTCAACACAACTAAACACTAATACTAAAAATGGCGTTTTACCAAATACCGCCATTGAAAGAGAAACGAAAAAAGAAAAGAAAGAAGAAAACAAATACGGTAAAACTATTAAAATAGATTAAAAATGAAATATACTTTAACACTACTATTCATACTTTTTTCAAGTATTACTTTTGCACAAGGTGGCGCACTAGCCGATTTAAAATTTGAAGAAGCTGAAATTGCTTTTAATAATAAAGATTATAATACAACTATATCAAAACTTAATGAGTTTGATAAAATGTATGGCTCTGTAACTTCTAAATCATTGTATTTACGAATTGTTTCACAGAATAAGTTGTATAACGAAAACAAATATGATGAAAATGCAGAATTTACATTACTGTCTTCTTTGCGTAAAAATGCAGAATCTTATTTAAAAGCTATGGAAAGCAGTGGTTTGGATGATAAATATAGAGAAGTTTATGCAATAAAGGAGAAATTAGAAAAATTTCCAAAGGACAAAGAAGCCTATATTAAAAAAAAGAAATATGACTTGGAGGTTCAACAAAAATCAGAACAAATTATTGATGAATTAAAGCGATTGTCTTTAAAAATAGAGGAGTGGAACTTTAATGAAAACATCAAGATCGGCATGAAGTATCAAACATTTGCAAAATTGAATCCGAAATTAAAGATGCATGAAAGTCAACTTGGAATATTGGATAACGGAATAAACACAAATATATATGTTTGGATGCCTAGTAAAAAAGAAGAGAAAAAGAATCAAGAACTATTTAAAGATTTAAGCTTTACTACATATAATGGTGATATAGTGAATTATACTATTGCTTTGAAAAGTATTGCCATTAAGGAAGATATGGACAAAAAAATAGTTGAGATTTTAGAACAGTTTGATAGGAGATTTTTATATGAAAATCACGAAGGAACCAAATTAAATTATATTATTACTAGCGTATGGGCGACACATAGTATTCATCTTACTGTAGAGTATACTGATGGTGGCGGCTATAAAATTAGTATCACAAAAATTTTAATGAATATAGATTCATACTTAAAATAATAAACTCATATAATTAATTATGAAAACTAAACTATTCATCTTATCCCTATTTTTTTGGTTAATTACAAACATTGTCTTTGCACAAGGTGGTGCACTAGCCGATTTAAAATTTGAAGAAGCAGAAATTGCTTTTAATGATGGCAACTACAGTGGAGCAATAGCTAAACTTGACGAGTTTGACAAAACATACGGTAAAGTATCCGAAAAGTCATTATACTTACGCATAATAGCGCAAGACAACATTATTGATTATATGGCTAAAGCCGAATCAGACGATATGTTGAAGTTTCAAAAAAGAGTAAATGCCTTTTTAAAAGCTTTTGAACAAGAGGGGGTTACCGACAAATACCGTGAAGTTTATTACATTTCTCAAAAAATAAATACGGCATTATTAATAAAAAAATGGAGTTCAGAAACAGAATATTTAGAAGGATATAAAGCATTTGAAGCCGAGGACTATGAAAAAGCATACAAACTTTTTTTACAAGGCGAAAAAAAAGGAAATGCATTGGCAATGACCAGTTTGGCTTCTCAATATATAACTGGATCTGGTGTAGAAATAGATTATGCAAAAGCATTTGATTATTTGCTAAGTGCTTCAAAGTTAGGAGAACCAACGTCACTTTGTCTTTTAGGAACATTTTATTATGGTGGAGATCGTGGTGTGGCACAAGATTCCAAGGAAGCATACAATCTTTTTAAAAAATCGGGCGATATGGGATTTAGTCAAGCGTTAGTATTTTTAGGAGCTATGAATGAAAAAGGTGAAGGAGTTGTACAAAATTACCATGATGCCAAATACTGGTACAACAAAGGTGCGCTTAAAGGTGATGGTGATGCCATGTTTAAATTAGGAGAGCTATACCATGATGGTAATGGAGTTACAAAAGATTTAGTAAAGGCTTTACATTGGTACAAGAAATCGGCTGAAGCAGAAACTTCAATGCATATGTTTAATTTACAGGCTATGAATAGAGTTGGTGTCATGTATAATAAAGGAGAAGGGGTGGCAAAAGATTACAGTATAGCTTTAAGTTGGTATCAAAAGGCAGCTGAAAAAGGTTATGATAGAGCAGAATATAATATTGGTAATGCCTATTTCTATGGTTTGGCTGTCGATAAAAATTATGAAGAAGCAATTTCTTGGTATCAAAAAGCAGCTAGTGGTACAGATACTGCATTGGTTAAAGAGGCAAAAAAGGCAATTGGGGATTGTTATTTTAATTTAGGCAATGATTATTACTATGCTCAAAATTATACAGATGCTATGAAAAATTACAAAAAAGCCTATGATTATGGTAACCGAAATGGTAACTTAAGAATTGTTGAAATGTATCGTAAAGGACTTGGTACAGCAAAAGACAAGGATCAAGCTAAAATTTGGGAAAAAAAATAAGATTTAAACGGTAATAAAAATACAATTTATTAATGCCAACTTATAATAAAACGCAATAACTATGAAAACAAAACTACTTTTTCTAACAGTAATTTTTGCATTTGCTTTCGAAGTCAATGCCCAGATTAATACGAAAGTTTTTATTTTAGATTTAGGAATTCCTAATGAAAAAGCAATTAAAATATCAAATGAAAATGACAGAAAAACAAAACTAGTTGCTTTTAACAACCAACCAATTTCTTTTCAGTTAATTAACGGCAACCCTTATAAATATCGTTATTCTATCAACCATAATTTATTAACATTTTTCAATTCAGATGAAAACCCATTAGAAAGTGTAAAATCAACATTGGAGAAAATAGAACCTAAAACGCAATCGGATACTACTAATCCTAGTATTGCCGAAAATAATTTGAATTCGTTATTAGGTCGGCAAGCAAAAATAGATGTTCAAATAAAAGATTTAAAAAGTTCTGATAATGCAATGGGAGCAGAAGGAAGTAGTAAATTTAATTTAGAAAGTAAATCTATGTTAAACTTTTTAAATTTTAAAAGTGAAGAATTAGAGAAGGCTATAAAGGTTGCAGAGTTGGAGTTGGATGCAGCTAAATCAGAGTATCCCTTTAAATCTCAATATTCTATAGCCTTTGTAAATCAAAAACAACAAGTGGTTTTGAAAACACCTATTAATGAAAAGGAAGATGAAGAGAATATTAAAAAAGCAATCAATGTATTAAGTAAAGAATTTAAAAATCTTAAAGCTAAACTAGATAAGTATATTTTACAAATTTCGGCTGAAGATTATCTCGACAAGGATAAATTTAAATTTGAAAGTGAAAATTATTTTTTGTTGTATTCCCAGCTTATAAATGACACGAAAGAAATTGGTAGCGAAGCTTATTTATTTGATAATACTAAAAAAGAGTTTGATGAAAAAATAAAAGAGATAGACCCTTTATCTACTAAAATTATTGAAGAAATATCAAAAATGATGCAGGTTAAATTTGATAATTACATAGTTCCTATCGATATTAATGGTAAAAATATAGATGTTGTTGAAATAACAGTTCAACGTTTTGACAAACTATCGCAGAATCCTAAACCTGATGAATACAAATACAACATTTGGATTAATGGTGGATTAAAAATTGATGTAAGTGCCGGTTTATTTATTACTTCATTATTGGATAAAGAGTATGAAACTAAAAACGATGGAGCTAACAAATTTATATATGAAAAAAACAACGGAAACTATGATTTTGGATTTGGCTCAATGATAAATTTATCCTTAAGAGGAGGCTCTTGGATAAGACCAGCTTTTAATGTTGGGGCTTTGTTCACTGCAAATCAAAAATTTCAGATACTAACAGGATTAGGATTTATTTTTGGTAAAGAAGAACGTTTAGTTTTGCACGCAGGTTTATCAATGGGGCAAATTAAAACTATAAATGATAATTATAAGACTGATGGTTCTCTTTCTTATGATTTAGGCACGGAAGGAACAATACCTACAACTGATAAATTTTCATTTGGGCATTTTTTTGGTATTACTTATAATTTTGGCAAAATAAAAAAAACGGAATAAATTATCTTTATAATAGTGTAATTTAATTATTATTTTAAAATTTTCTTTTCCTTGTTTTAAAACTACTTACAAATGAAAAATATCTTTACATTTTTAATGCTTTGTTTATTTTATACAACCTATGCACAAGATGCTATAGCCGATTTAAAATTTGAAGAAGCTGAAATTGCATTCAATAATAAGGATTATGGAACCACAATAGCAAAACTTAATGAGTTTGATAAAATGTACGGTTCCGTAACTTCTAAATCGTTATATCTAAATATTGTTTCACAATACAAACTCTTTGAACAATTTTACAATGTTTCAAGAATTGGAGCATCATTTAATGATAAAAAAGGAATCATTATTACTGAAGTTTTCCCCAATTCTCCTGCAAGTTCAGCAGGGTTATTAAAAAATGACATTATAACAAAATTTAACGAAATTAAGATTTCAAACGCTGATGAATTTATAGAATTGATAAAATTTAGTACTGCAAATACAGTTGTTAAATTACAAATTGTACGCAATGATAACATTTTAGAAAAAAATGTTACAGTAGAAATGAATAAAGAGTTAAGAGACGATAATAAAATATATTATGATGATGCAAATTTTGACAAACTTGTTAATTTGAAAAAAAAAATAAATTCATATCTTAATGCAATGAAAACGGAAGAAATTGATGATAAATTTAGAGAAATTTACAATATAAAAACAAAATTAGATTTACTTCCTTTAAGTAAAAACAGTTGGTTCGAAGCAAAACAAAAAGCAGAAATAGAAAGTGCAAACAGAATAATAAAAGCAAAAGAGTTACAAGAAAAAGATAAAGCTTTAGCCGCAAAAATTGATTCTTGGGAGTGGAATGAAAAAATTAAAATAAATGCTAATTATCAAGAACTAAAAGAGGATTTTCCGGAGTTTTATAAAAATTTAAAAAAGCAGATTTCTAACGAAAATAAAGTTTATTATTACAATAAAAAACCAAATAACAATGAATTAATGAACGTTTCTCTATCAGCATCAGGTAAAGTTGAAAGTTATATGATTCTTAAAGAATTCTACAAACAAACGTCTGACAAAAACAAAGAGTTGAATAAAGCTCTAGAAGAATTAAAGGAAGTATTTGGTAATGATATTACTTTTTATGAAGAAATTCATAACGAGACCTATAAAAGATATTTTATAAACTGTAAATCATCTTTAAGTAAAATTGGTCTATCATTTATCATTTATCAAGATGCAATCAATATTTCAATTATTAAATCTATGATTGAATAAATTATTAATTATACTACAACAACACGGTCGTATTTGATCTAAACCTTTTTTTCAAATAGTTGACGCTCGCTGAAAAAATAATGTCGCTATTAAATCGGGATTTATTCAACAATAAGATTTTGATTGAAAACGGAATGGACTAATTTGGAGTATCAAAGCGCCATTAGGGCAAAAACGATAGTTGAACTGACGACGAGAACGTAATATGATCGGGAGCGTAGCGAAATTCGATCAGCTAGTGAACGAGGAATAGTTCAACCATTTTTGAGCTGAGGCAAGATTAAAAGAAAGAGATTTTTGGTACTTTTTATCTTTAAAAAGTACGAAGAAAGTAATTGGAATTATTTATGAAACATTGTGATATTAAAACACTATTTGTTTTGTAAGACTTTTCTCTAACTTTTGTCTTGATACAAAATCGAAGATTCATCGAAACATTAATGTAAAAATGATAAAGTAGAGATAAAGTTACAAAAGATCAAGACTCTATTTTTTCAACGGTCAACAAACTTTTCTAAAAGGAAATCAAATAATTGCTCCCTACGGTCGTATTTGATTTATTCCTTTTATTCAAAGAGTTGACACTCGCTGAAAAAATAATGTCGGTTTTGAATTCGGGATTGTTCAACAATAGGGTTTTGATTGAAAACAAATATAGACTATTTACCCAGCGCCATTAGGGCAAAAACGATAGTTGAACTGACGACGACAACGTAAGATGATCGGGTGGTTGCTGAGCCTGTGGTCACTGAGCTAGAGGTCATTGAGCTTGAGGTTGCTGAGTTTACGGTTGCTGAGCTTGAGGTCACTGAGCCTGAGGTTGCTGAGTTTACGGTTAGTGAGCCTGAGGTTAGTGAGCTTGTCGAACTATCGAACTATCGAAGCATGGTCACTGAGCCTGCGGTCACTGAGCCTGCGTTTAGTGAGTTTACGGTTAGTGAGCCTGTCGAACTATCGAATCGCGCCCACTATGGAAACCGATGTATTTACATCCTATTTTTGCCAATGCACCGTATTATGGAACAACGTTATCCGAAAAATTGTTTGATGATGGTTTGTGCTTACCGTCTGGATCTAACCTAACAGATGAAGAACGCCAACGCATTGCTTTAAAAATAAAAGAAGTTTTTTCAAAATAAACAAAACCGACCGGATCATTTCGGTCGGTTTTCAGTTTGCGAATATTCATCTGAGATCTGTAAAAGCAATTCAATGATAAGAAATGCTGTAATTGTCCTCAATTCCCTCATTCCCCAATTCCCTCATTCCTCTTTGAAAGAACACAAAACGGATTTTTATGAGCTTGAATGACCATACAGTTTGTGATGCTGTGGAAAGCATCCTCCTTTTTTAGTCGTAAAATTAAGGTTGTTTTTTAAACTTTTTATAGTTGTTAAGTTTGTAAATGTAAATGTACAACAACACACAAAAGACATTATTGCTTTGGATAAGAGCTCATACCTACCAGTCTGGCAATAACTACAGCAGGAAACAATACACCTAAGACAGACAAGAATACAGAAAGCATTTTGGCTTCGATAGAAATAGGATAAAGATCGCCATAGCCTACCGTAGTAAGCGATACCAAACTGAAATAGATAAAGTGTACATAATCTTCATCTGTTCCCTTTAGCGAGATATTGCCTGCAACAGATACACCAGACAAAGCATTGATTACCTCAAACAGCAGAGCGCCCATGAGTGCACATAAAAGATAAACGTTAATGGCTCCTACAATCCGGTAAATATTCACGCTTTCATTCCTAAAAAGAAGCCTGATATTAATGACTATAAATACAACAGTGTTTAATATAGCGATGATGTTTTCTAAGACATAAAAAGAGTAGGGGTTTTCTCCAAACCGTAGCAACCTTAAGGTAAGATGTAAGATAAACAGGCTTGCGGAAATCATCACCAGCCATTTGTTTTGTGTGGAGAAAATTCCACTAAGAAAAACGCTCAATAATATGGTATTGAATAGAAACACCCCGTGCACGGTATTCACCATAATAACGGGAACAATAAAAACAACCAATAGCAACATGATCAACAGCAATACAAAACTGAGGTCTTTTAACCAGAACGACTGAAATTTTTGTATATATTTACGCATTGTACATTATGTTTAACTCCAGAAATATCGCTATCATATAAGTAATAAGTTGAAAAATTAAGCCTTTGATTTTTATAACCGGAACCTTTAAGTCAAATGTACGGTAAATTGGTTTATAACCAAGTCCTCAATTTTCCATTCTCTACAGATCCCTTGCCATTCTAAATCAAAATCAGAATCTATGCAGCCTACTTGTTATATTGCTGTATCGTGTAAAGATAAAGCAGTAAAGGTACATTGAGAAATAAGCACACTCGCCCATTCACATCAATCCTCTGTTTTGTATTTGTTAATGTCAAATTCAAAATTAAATAGTTCTTTGGGATTTTTTTCTAAACCAATTGCAAGTTCAAGAATTGTTGAGAGTCTTATATTAATTTCACCTTTTTCAATTTTACTGATATTACTATGGTCGACCCCGCACCTTTGTGCTAATTGGCGATAACTTAAACCTTTTTCTACTCTTAATTCTTCTATTTTTTTTCCAAATAAAATTTGAAAGCTATTTCTCTCTATCATCTCAAAAACTAATTCAAGACAATTTCTTCATAATTATAAAAAATAATGTAGGTTTTTAAACCCACAATTAAAAAATTTTGTTTATATTTGTTACTCAATTACAACATAATTGTAATTTTGCAATACTTTAGATAGAAAATATCAAGCTATTGCTTAGAGTCTCGCTTTTGAAAACTGGTAATTTTTAGCGTACGAGATGATAAGTAGATTAGCTCACGACCATGGCGTGAGCTCACTTATCTGTACGTAAGGTATACCAGTACCTCAAAAGCAGATTAAGTTGAGTTTCACGCCTTTTTATGCTTTTTTCTCAACTTTTGATGGTTATGGTGCTGTGTACAGGCACTAATAGTTATAACAAGATATTTTTTGTGGTCGTTTAACCTTAAAACTAAAATTTCATACCTCGTTTTGTGTACTGGTACATCAAACCGCAAGGTTCGGCGCTTCCAAGCTGTAAAATAAAGTCTAAACGTAAAAACAATGTTACATATCGTAAAATAAGTTGCATTAGCGATTTTTAATTGAAAACCGAATAGCGTGTTCACACAAATCTAAGCGCCATTAATGAGAAAACTAGAGTTGAACAGACAAAACCGTAAGGTTCACGGCTTCCAAGCTGTAAAATAAAGTCTGGACGTAATTGAGCGTAAAATGATCGGCATGTGAAACATGGTTTCGATTAAACCAAAGGTTCACGATTTCAAAAATGTGAAAATAGAAATTGATCGTGAATAGTTTCAGAGGAATAGTTCAACCGTTTTTGAACTGAGGCAAGATTGAAGAGATTTTTGGTACTTTTTGTCTAAAAAGTACAGAAAAACCGAATGTGTGAGTTACAAACAATTGAGATTTAGAATCAACATAGGTTATATATTACGGAAGTTTACGCTTTTCCTCTTAATCTCAAATGTTCAATATGACAAGGCTAGACGTAAAATATGATGCGATGCTGCATCAAGTGCAGCATGACAGCACGGAGGACTATTGAATTTTTGATTAAAAACTGAATTGACTTAGAAGGAGAATCAAAGCGCCATTAGGGCAAAAACGATAGTTGAACAGACGACGAGAACGTAAGATGATCGGGAGCGTAGCGAAATTCGATCAGCTAGTGAACGAGGAATAGTTCAACCGTTTTTGAACTGAGGCAAGATTGAAAAGATTTTTGGTACTTTTTGTCTAAAAAGTACAGAAAAACCGAATGTGTGAGTTACAAACAATTGAGATTTAGAATCAACATAGGTTATATATTACGGAAGCTTACGCTTTTCCTCTTAATCTCAAATGTTCAATATGACAAGGCTAGACGTAAAAATATAATAAGTGCTGCATGGTTGTCTCGCTTTAGCGGAGGTGCAGCATGACAGCACGGAGGACTATTGAATTTTTGATTGAAAACGGAATTGACTTAGTAGGAGAATCAAAGCGCCATTAGGGCAAAAACGATAGTTGAACAGACGATGAGAACGTAATATGATCGGGAGCGTAGCGAAATTCGATCAGCTAGTGAACGAGGAATAGTTCAACCGTTTTTGAACTGAGGCAAGATTGAAAAGATTTTTGGTACTTTTTGTCTAAAAAGTACAGAAAAACCGAATGTGTGAGTTACAAACAATTGAGATTTAGAATCAACATAGGTTATATATTACGGAAGCTTACGCTTTTCCTCTTAATCTCAAATGTTCAATATGACAAGGCTAGACGTAAAAATATAATAAGTGCTGCATGGTTGTCTCGCTTTAGCGGAGGTGCAGCATGACAGGAGCGATTTAACTATTCGATTTTTGTTTAAAAACTCAATTGATTTAGTAGGAGAATCAAAGCGCCATTAGGGCAAAAACGATAGTTGAACAGACGACGAAAACGTAAGATGATCGGGAGCGTAGCGAAATTCGATCAGCTAATGAACGAGGAATAGTTCAACCGTTTTTGAACTGAGGCAAGATTGAAGAGATTTTTGGTACTTTTTATCTTTAAAAAGTACGAAGAAAGTAATTGGAATTATTTATGAAACATTGTGATATTAAAACACTATTTGTTTTGTAAGACTTTTCTCTAACTTTTGTCTTGATACAAAATCGAAGATTCATCGAAACATTAATGTAAAAATGATAAAGTAGAGATAAAGTTACAAAAGATCAAGACTCTATTTTTTCAACGGTCAACAAACTTTTCAAAAAGCAGATCAAATAATTGCTCCCTACGGTCGTATTTGATCTAAACCTTTTTTTCAAATAGTTGACGCTCGCTGAAAAAATAATGTCGCTATTAAATCGGGATTTATTCAACAATAAGATTTTGATTGAAAACGGAATGGACTAATTTGGAGTATCAAAGCGCTATTAGTGAGAAAACAAATGTTGCCTCGCTGCATAAAGCGTAATCACATCGGCGAGCGTAGCGATGGTTTCGATGGGATAGCTTTAAAAGCGAAAAGGTAACCGTTTGCGAGCCACGGCAAGATTAAAAAAACTTTGCTTCTTTAGTTATAAAGAAGAAGAAAACGGAATGTAATAATCACGAATAAAGGGATTGATAATCCAGAGAGATTTATCACACCGTTCAATGCAGCTTGAACAGCGAGGATAATATATTAGATCTTGGATTGGAAAATAATTGTAATGGATACACATATTATCATGAATATCCATCCAGCCCATTAAGCCAAAGGCGTTAAAAACGTTAAATGACACTTCGTTAAGAAATTTCGGCGCGTAGCATTCAAAATTTTAGAAGTAAATGCCAACGTTTAGCCTTTGGGTTGTAGGGCTAAAAAAAGAGACTTTTTGTTACTTTTTAGTCATAAAAAGTAAAGAAGAAAAATCAAAAAACAAATTGTGATTGTAAAAAACAGAATTATGATTAAAAACAAAAATCAAAAAAAATAAACCCAAAGCTCCTTTTTGGGCTATGTGGAGAAGCCCCATTTAAGCTTTGGCTTTATTAAATCCGAAGTTGAACTTTAAATTGTAAGTGAAGTATAAGGTCGATAATACACGAATTTAAGCGCCATTGGCAAGAAAACGAATGTTGCCTCGCTGCATAAAGCGTAATCACATCGGCGAGCGTAGCGATGGTTTCGATGGGATAGCTTTAAAAGCGAAAAGGTAACCGTTTGCGAGCCACGGCAAGATTAAAAAAACTTTGCTTCTTTAGTTATAAAGAAGAAGAAAACGGAATGTAATAATCACGAATAAAGGGATTGATAATCCAGAGAGATTTATCACACCGTTCAATGCAGCTTGAACAGCGAGGATAATATATTAGATCTTGGATTGGAAAATAATTGTAATGGATACACATATTATCATGAATATCCATCCAGCCCATTAAGCCAAAGGCGTTAAAAACGTTAAATGACACTTCGTTAAGAAATTTCGGCGCGTAGCATTCAAAATTTTAGAAGTAAATGCCAACGTTTAGCCTTTGGGTTGTAGGGCTAAAAAAAGAGACTTTTATTCAAGCGCTATTATTTTGTTTTAGTTTTCATGATTACTTCGCCTTAGACTATACCGGTAAGATTTTCTTTTGGAAAGGCTCGTAGTTGTTACTTTTTAGTCGTAAAAAGTAAAGAAGAAAAATCAAAAAACAAATTGTAATTATAAAAAAACCGAATTATTTGTTAGAAACTAAATTAAAAAGTTTATACCTACAAGGTTTATAAAACCTTGCAGGAAATCACAGTGTATAATTAATAAATCACCCTATTATGCCACATCAAAATTTTGAACTACTAAAAAAAGGCGACCCTGCTGCATTAGAAAAAATTCATGCCTTATACAACAGACGGATCTTTTGGATAGGTAGAAGGATAATAGATGATGATTATGAGGTGGAAAACCTGGTACAGGATGCTTTTTTAAGGTTATGGGACTGTCGTGATATCATAAGAGACCCTCTGCACATCCTGTTTTTCCTTCAATTTGTTATGAAAAGATCGTGTTATTCATACCATTCAAAACCTAGAAACAAGTTTTTTAAAACGGTGAATTCTTTGGAAAGCCATGAAAATTTTCAGGAATATATGGCGGGCTACGATCCTGCTGATGCTCTCGAAAACCTGAACGATCAGGAATCGCAACAAAAAATGTACGATCTGGTAACCAACGTGCTGCCACTTATCAAACCCGAAAGACGGAACCTGATCAACCTTTGTTTAAAATATGGTTTTAGGTACAAGCATATTGCACAGGTTATGGGTAAAAGTACTAAACAAACGGTAGAAGAGGTAAATAGGGCGATTGAAGATATAAAGAAAATAGTTGATGTAAAAGAACGGAGCCAGAAGAAGTTTAAACCAGAATTGGAACAGAAGGCAGTAAGCGAAAGGCAGTCACAGGTTTTAAAATTGCGCTGTGAATACAAATTCTCATTTGCAGCCATCGCCGAACAACTCAACCTTTCCCAAAAGCAGGTGTATGAAGAATTTAGGGCAGCCTATACGTTTGCGCAGCAGCATAAGTTACAGTCACTTTAAATCTGATATCATGAGTGAGACAACAATTAAATTAACCAGGAAGATAGAGCTAGGCATTGATCTTCCTACGAAAGAACAACGGAAAGAGGTATGGGAAAAGCTATACAGGTGGCAGAACATCTACTGCAGGGCAGCCAACCTTATAATGAGCCACCTGTACGTACAGGCCATGATTAAAGATTTTTGTTACCTGACCGAAGGAATAAAGTACAAGCTGGTTGATGAAAAGAAAGATCCAAACGGCATGCTGCAATGTTCGCACAGTAATAGTATCTACAGGATGCTGAGTCAGCGGTTCAAAGGCGAAATACCGACGAAAATACTAAATCATGCTAATTACGAGTTGATGAATAAGTTCAAAAAAAATTATATGGACTACGTGAGCGGTAAACGTTCTTTAGACAATTTCAAATCTAACACAGTTTTTCCATTCGGTATCGAAGGTTTTAAAAGATTTAAGTATAACGAGGAAATAAAGACCTTTAGTTTTCGTATCTATTCGGTGCCGTTTAAAACCTTTCTGGGTAGGGATTTTACTGACAAGTACACTCTGCTGCAACAACTTTTAAGCGGAGAAGTAAAGCTTTGTAGGTCGCGTATAAAATTAGAAAAAGGTAAAATCTATTGGTTGGCGGTATTTGAAGTCCCAAAAGAGGTACATTGCCTAAAGCCCGATGTGGTTGCTGAAGCTTCTTTATCGTTAGAGTATCCTATTTCGGTAAAGATAGGTACGAAGAGATTGCACATTGGCAACAAGGAAGAGTTCTTACACCGAAGGCTGGCAATACAGGCTGCGTATGCACGAACCAGAGAATCGGTTACGTACTGCAGGGGCGGACACGGAAAGGAACGAAAATTGAAGGCGTTGGACAGGTTTAAAGATTTGGAAGCTAATTACGTTTCAAACCGCCTGCATGAGTACAGCCGCAGGCTGGTTGATTTTTGTTTAAAACACCAGGCGTCAACGCTTGTATTATTGGATATGCAGGAAAACACGGAAATAGCCAAAGAAGATCAGTTTGTATTGCGTAATTGGAGTTATTACGACCTGATGAGAAAGATAAAGTATAAAGCTGAAAAGGCGGGTATTGAATTGATTACTGCTTAATAAACAATATATTAAGGGTACATTTACACCCATAAGGTGAGGTTGTTGGCACAAACTCACTGAATGCACAAAGCATATACAGCTAGAAATATTAATTAAAAAAAGGCTGACCTTAAAGAAAAAAAGTAGATTAATAACTAGTTTAATCGTAATCAATAACAAAGCATAGTAGATTACTGAAATGAGTATTGGACAAATGCAGAACCTATTGGGAATAATAATATTTGAGGGTGCCTGTACACCCGTAAGGTGAGGTGGTTGGATGCATACTCACTGAATGCACAAGGCATATACAGCAAAGATAACAATAAAAGACTAACCCTAAAGCGAAGGAAGTACAGTTAATAGCTAGTTAATCGTAATCAAAAACAAAGCACAGCAGATTATTGAAGTGATTCTTGGACGAAAGCAGAACCTGTTGTGAGCAATAATATTAGAGGGTGCCTGTACACCCGTAAGGTGAGGTGGTTGATGCATAATAACTGAATGTATAAGCCATATACAATTGGAATTATGAATAAAAAACATACTGTATGATCCAATGGATTTTGCAATGATATTATTTAAAGATTTGTTTTTTTTTGCCACAGATGTACGGATGTAATTTTAAAAATTAATGCTACTAATAATTAATCTACACAGATTTTGAATGCGGTGCTTTCAATAATTTGCTTGTAGTAATACATAATAATCTGTGGGAATTCTATAATGCATAGGGGTTAAAGTATTTATAATTTACCAGCAAAGATGCCTTAAAGATTAAAATAACGAAAAGATCTATTTTATGATTGTATTGCTACTAAAATTATTGTTTGATAATGAGTAAAATTAATAGTTTTTTTGTGAATTACTTTGTGTTTTTGCTGGTGAATTACTTAGTTTTACGAAATATTTAATCAAAATAAAAACATTAAAAGGTGAAGATTAACCGTATAAACAATTTTAAAACGAACAAATCAAAGTCACTACTGGGTAGGGGCTTGATTTTTGGAGTAAACTATCTTCCACGTTGGGCGATACTTTTATTAGATATTTTAACAGTAGTTACAGCGGGTGTGGTGTCGTATATTCTTTTATTTGGAATGAAATTGTTATATGTTCCTGATAAGTACGTACTTCATGGCATTCTGGTTTATTTGGCGGTGAATATCTTTTTCTTTTGTATTTTTAAAACCTACTCCGGTATAATCAGACATTCTTCTTATATAGACGCATTAAAGATATTTTTTGCTCAGTTGAGCACAGTGCTTATACTGATATTGATAAATTTGTTTTTTTTGTGGTACAATGATTTTAAGATTTTTTTAACGTCAGGACTCATAATAAACGGCCTTTTATCTTTCTTCTTTTTGTTTTTTTACAGGATAGTTATAAAACAGACTTTTGAACATTATGGAAATGTTTCAAATAACATTGTAAGAACAAAAACACTTATTTTAGGCTCTGAAGGAAATGCGATTGCTGTAGCAAATGCCTTAAGATTCGAAAATCCGCGCCGTTTTAAGCTGCTAGGGTTTATAGATCCGCTGAACCGGAATACATCTAAAAGAATTCTGAACTTGCCTATCATGAAAATGATGCATCGCATACCAGTGATCATGCGTTCTGTTGGAGCAGAGGCTTTAATTATTTCAGACAAAACATTAAATAAAGAAGAACGTCTGGCGATCGTAGAGGACTGTTTAGATTCTGGTTACAAGGTTTTTACCATTCCCCTTGTAACAGATTGGGAAAATAAGAAAGAGATCTCCAAAAACATCAAGAGTTTCGAAATTCAGGATCTTCTGGAGCGGAAACCTATTGTTCTTGATATGAAGTCAATCTCTTCGCAATTGCAGAGAAAAACCATTCTGGTAACAGGTGCAGCCGGTTCTATAGGAAGCGAAATAGTTCGTCAATTACTCGGTTTTAACCCTCAGCACATAGTTATTCTAGATCAGGCGGAAACACCCCTACATTCTTTGTGTTTGGAAATTGCGGCTATAAAGCACAACATACAGATACATAATGTAATTGCCGATATAAGGAATAGGGACGAGTTGAAAAAAATCTTTAAAAAGTACCGACCGCAGCTGGTATATCATGCTGCAGCTTATAAACACGTGCCTTTGATGGAGGAAAACCCGGCGCAGGCTGTGTTTACCAATGTAATGGGAACAAAAAATGTAGCAGATTTTGCTTTGAAATACGATGTGGAACGCTTTGTAATGGTATCAACAGACAAAGCGGTAAACCCCAGCAATGTTATGGGGGCAAGCAAACGAATTGCCGAGAAATATGTGCAGGCGCTGCATCTTAAATCTCAAAAAGGAACTTTGGCAGGAAAAACAAAATTTATTACCACCCGATTTGGTAATGTATTGGGGTCTAATGGTTCGGTGGTGCCGCTTTTTAAACGCCAGATTCAGGAGGGAGGTCCTGTTACAATAACCCATCCCGATATTATAAGGTATTTTATGACGATTCCCGAAGCCTGCCAGCTTGTTTTAGAAGCAGGTGCCATGGGAAAAGGCGGGGAGATTTATATTTTTGACATGGGAGCGCCGGTGAAAATTATTGATCTTGCCAGAAAAATGATTAAACTGGCGGGATATACACCCGATAAAGAAGTGAAAATTAAAGTGACAGGACTACGTCCAGGAGAAAAACTGTATGAGGAATTGTTGAATGATTCTTCTAAAACCTTACCTACGCATCATGAAAAAATTATGATTGCAGAAGAACCAACTTGCGATTTTGATGTAGTAAAAAAAGCAGTGGAAGAGCTAATTAATATTAACGAAGATACCACAACTACTGAAATAGTAGCAAAAATGAAGGTAATTGTTCCAGAATTTAAAAGTATGAATTCTGTTTTTGAAGAACTTGATAAAAATAAAACAGACGCACTAAAAAATTCTTAGTTGTTTAAAGGCGGGCAGAAAACAATCGAAATTCGTACTAGGAAGAGTTTAAAAATAGCAGTATACTATAAAAAAATGTCAGAAAATCAGTGAGGTCAGGGTTTGATTTTGAATAAATTACATCCCCCTTAATCCCCCTTCAAAGGGGGAGTTTGTCAGTTTCAAAATAAGAATGAGGGTTTCATTGTAACGTTGAACCAGTAAACGAGTGAACAAGTTAGTCACAGATTAAAGGATTTATACGAATTGATCTATGCACCACATCATTCAGACATACACTATACATTCATACACTATACATTAAAAACACCTCCAACCTTAAACTTTTAACCTTAAACTTTAAACCAATAAACCACAGATTAAAAGATTCCCACGAATTGCGCTATGAACAACATCACCAAACACCCAACACCCAACACCCAACACCCAACCTTAAACCACAGATTGAATGATTCACACGAATTAATCTATCAACTAGGCCAATAATTCAAACGCTATTCAGTAAAAACACCCAGGACACACCAACAAAAAAAGGGACTGCCTTTTTTAAGACAATCCCATTTAGATTAGTATTACTTTTTCTTGCGCAGCCAATTGGCTGCAACCGCCAGCAGTCTGCCAAACAGGTAGCTTGTGAGCGTACCTATAACCGCCAGCGCAACCGTCTTAAATACATCTGCCTGAAGTAGGCTGTACGAACACGAAAGCAGCATCCCACCCATAAACCAATTTCTGCCTTCAGCCATTGCTGTGTTTTTTAACCGAAGTTTTTGCATCGTCAACAGTGATCTGTGATACGGCAGACAAAACGCCTCCTGCAACGGCAAGGTATCCTGCGATATTTACCACAGCTACCGGTAACCCGATAGGTGCAGTTAAAATAGTACCAGCTACAGCTGCAAGAACCAAACCTACGGTACGCAAAGTTTTAAAGAATTTAGGAGTTGGTGCCATTGCACGCTCCATTACATTATTATTTTCCATTTTTTGAGGTATTAGAGGTTATACATAAATTAATGGAACCGTTTTTTCGGTACGGTTCCAACACATCCGTCAGTTTCTGCATCGCCTTGCGCGATTCTGTGCCTGTGCCTTCAGCCGTAAGTGTGCTAACAGGAGCAATACAGCCTTGCAGTTCTTTCTGTGCATTGTTTGCTGGGTGTATCAGTATGCAGCTGCGGTTTGGAACATCTAGCAAAGCGTAATGCCATTTGAATTTTTCTGAATACCTACGTCTTAATACATAGGTTCCTTCTGGTACGCACGAGATACGTTTTTTGTTTTCTCGCCAGGGCAGCTCTATGGTATGTGCGATATGCTTTCCGTTTAGTGTAAGCTCGCCATGGGTAGCAGCAGCCAGGTAAATGCGTTTAAGCACCAACATGTTACTGCTTGTTAAGGTTAACTATTGCCAGCGCGTTGAACGAACCGTTGTTCAGCATATAGAACACGCCGTTGATCTCCTGATAAAATTCCACACCCAAAAGCAGTACCAGCGGCAGGGTACTTGCTGCCGTAAGTGCCAGATCAAGAGTTACCGGAGCCAGCGGATTGCTGTCCCATGGAATTTCTGCCGTTCCGGTATAAGCCGTTAAAGAATTCCCAGCTTGGAAATCCACTTCCGAAGCCCCTGCAACAATTTTAAAATGAGTGGTTCCTGCCGGCGCACTGATCATCTGTTCGGGAACCAGTTCCGGTAGTTCCACGCTTGCAGCACCTGTTGCACGGTCGATTGTGGCATTGTACGGTACGTAAAGCGTATTGCTTAAAAGCCCGTTGCTGTTGAACTCGAATCCGCGTAACAGTTCAAAATTCCCTTCAACCGGGGTGCGTTCCCCACGGGCATTAACCGTATCGGTTTTAATAATCGTCATCAGATCCTTAACCAGTCTGCTTACCACACGTTTGTCCGATGTATTGTTCAACATGGGTCTGAAAGCACTGCGCAGGTACTTTCCGTAGGTGCCGGCTCTTCCAAATTCACTTCCGTTTTCTCGGGTACGTTTAAACGCGGGATCTTTCGCCATACGCTTTTTGTCTATTCCGCCTTTCTCGCGAGCTAAATGTCCGTCTTTGGTCTTGTAAAAGGTAACACCACCCAGTGTTCCCTTAATTTTAAAAATGCCGTCTTGTGAAGCCATAATTTCTAATTTTTTTAGAATGAATAAAAATGTTTTGGGTTCCTTTTTGTTGCAACAGTTGTAGGATTACCTGTGACAAAGGTGTGCATAAAACAATGTGAATATTTTCAGTCCGTTCCAAATGGCATCACATGGCATTAAGTGACTATATAAGATCAGGTTTTTATAGTTAAGCCGCTGCAAAAAGATAAACCTAAAGCTTTTTTTGGGCTATATGGAGAAGCCCCATTTAAGCTTTGGCTTTATTAAATCCGAAGTTGAACTTTAAATTGTAAGTGAAGTATAAGGTCGATAATACACGAATTTAAGCGCCATTGGCAAGAAAACGAATGTTGCCTCGCTGCATAAAGCGTAATCACATCGGCGAGCGTAGCGATGGTTTCGATGGGATAGCTTTAAAAGCGAAAAGGTAACCGTTTGCGAGCCACGGCAAGATTAAAAAAACTTTGCTTCTTTAGTTATAAAGAAGAAGAAAACGGAATGTAATAATCACGAATAAAGGGATTGATAATCCAGAGAGATTTATCACACCGTTCAATGCAGCTTGAACAGCGAGGATAATATATTAGATCTTGGATTGGAAAATAATTTTAATGGATACATGTATTATCATGAATACTCATCCTATTAAGCCAAAGGCGTTAAAAACGTTAAATGACACTTCGTAAAGAAATTTCGGCGCGAAGCATTCGAAATTTTAGAAGTAAAAGCCAACGTTTAGCCTTTGGGTTGTAGGGCTAAAAAAAGAGACTTTTTGTTACTTTTTAGTCATAAAAAGTAAAGAAGAAAAATCAAAAAACAAATTGTGATTGTAAAAAACAAAATTATGATTAAAAACAAAAATCAAAAAAAATAAACCCAAAACTCCTTTTTGGGCTATATGGAGAAGCCCCATTTAAGCTTTGGCTTTATTACATTCTGAAGTTTAAACTCAAGATGAATAAGTGAAAAACTGGATCCGATGCTGCATCGCTTGTCTCGCTTTAGCGGAAGTACAGCATGACAGGGCGGGTAGGATCAATTGATTTTTGGTTGAAAGTCAAGTTCATAGAAAGTAGCTTGAGTTATCTTTTTTCTTTTGGTCGCAAAAGAAACAAAACTCCTGAGCGTCACTACTCGTGGTCGATTAACGGTTCAATAGCGAAATCAAATAAACTCGAACTCCGTTCTCAAACAACATTTGATTTTTACGCTATTTTCACCGAATCGACGCTCACTGCGGTGTGAATGCTCAGTTTTTAGATCGTAGTAATTAGTGTCATTGGGTTTTTGTTTAGAAACTGATTGGGCTATATAGGAGAATCAAAGCGCCATTGGCAAGAAAACGAATGTTGCCTCGCTGCATAAAGCGTAATCACATCGGCGAGCGTAGCGATGGTTTCGATGGGATAGCTTTAAAAGCGAAAAGGTAACCGTTTGCGAGCCACGGCAAGATTAAAAAAACTTTGCTTCTTTAGTTATAAAGAAGAAGAAAACGGAATGTAATAATCACGAATAAAGGGATTGATAATCCAGAGAGATTTATCACACCGTTCAATGCAGCTTGAACAGCGAGGATAATATATTAGATCTTGGATTGGAAAATAATTTTAATGGATACATGTATTATCATGAATACTCATCCTATTAAGCCAAAGGCGTAAAAAACGTTAAATGCAACTTCGTTAAGAAATTTCGGCGCGAAGCATTCGAAATTTCAGAAGTAAATGCCAATGTTTAGCTTTTGGGTTGTAGGGCTAAAAAAAAGATTTTTGGTACTTTTTATCTTTAAAAAGTACAGAAAAACCGAAATATTTTATCTACAAAAAATCGAGAATGAAAACGGAGAATATTGATTTCTTTAAAGAATGATTAATTAGATTTTTGATAGAAAACGCAATTGTAAACAAACATGAATCAAAGCGTGAATAGGCGAATAAGCACATGAGGGGTTCAGTGGTTCAACAATTCCTCAATACAATATACAGTTAAAAAACACCCCACAACTTGTCCCGTCATACGGGATCCATCATCCCTCGTCAATTTTTTTATCCCAAGGTGGGAATAGTCCAATCGGTTACCAACTTATTTAGCGGAATAAATAAGAAATTATGGACATCAATCAAACCTTCGAACTCAAAAACGGTAACCGCCAATACAACTATTTAAAATGCATACAGTATCTTCAACAGCAGGGCAGAATCCTGTACGGCAGCAGTTACCGCATCCACCCGTCACAACGACAGCAGTTATACAGACTGTTGGTGTACGCAACAGCAAACAAAGAAGAATGCGCACTATACGGAATCGACCTTCAAAAAGGATTATTGGTTACCGGACCCGAAAACAGCGGCAAAACCAGCATGTTGCATTTGCTGAAACCATTCTTTCAAAACAATCGGCAATATATTATCCGCAGCAGTAGGGAAATAGCGTTTTGTTACGAAAGATTTGGCACACATACGATACAACAGTATGTTTCTCAAAATGTATCGTACTGTTTTGATGACCTGGGACTTGAACGATTGAACTTGGATACAGAAGTGATAAAGAAATTGTTGCAGTTTCTATTACTACATGCAGCAGATAATACCCACATTAGTACCCGGTTGGATAAAGTCGCGCTTGCAGAAAAGTATGGCAAAGATTTTAGTAATATGCTTTATCAGAATCTCAACCATATAGAATTTACCAACGCGTTTAATTTATAATGAATAGCTATGAAAAAGCAGGAAGTAAGACTGTGTATTTATCCTAAAGACATCCAACGAATCACCGGTAAAAGCTACCGGCAAAGCATCCGTATTCTAAAAGCGGTACGGCAACTATTTGATAAGCCTGAAAACAGTTACGTTTCGGTTACCGAATTCTGTATGTATAGCGGTCTCCCGTATGAGGAAGTTGCAGCATTCTTAGATTGAATTTAGTAATCTGATCCCAATAAATTAAAATTCACATTAATTATTTTTCTTCAATGCCTTTATCTCCTTTTTCAATTCTTTAAGCATCTCAATAATTTGTAGCTGATCTGTGTTAAAATCCTCTTTTGTAAACTCTTCTGTTGCAATGCTGCAGGCATATTCCCATATCTCAAAAATATCTGCAAGCGCTATGCTGTAAGGTTCGTAAAAAGAATTGTCTGCAGCTACGGTAATGGTCTCTTCTTCAGCTCTTAAAAGTCTTTTATAAGTAATTCCCTCACTGCGCGTTACAAACACATAGCTTTTTCCCTTTTTCAGATCGGTAGCTTTTTCAAGATAGTGTCCAATAATTAATGATCCGTCCTTATGCGGCGGCATCGAATCTCCTTCAACAGGAAAGGCACGGTAGGTTCCAGACCCCAAAAACGGCAGTGAAATATTCTGCAGGTTTTCAATATATTCGGGATCGCTGTAACCTTCCAGGTACCCCATAGATGCCTTGTGCGGAATAATCTCAATCCTCTTTTCACCTGTTTCATCTGTCTTAACAGGCAGCAGTATCCGGTTGTCGGGCAGCTCCATCAGTTCCTTCAAAGATATTTTACGCAGGTCGGCAGAAACCATCAGATCAATACTCACATGAAAATACCTCGATATCTTAATAAGCAGCTCCACGGGCGGTTCCGATGCCCCGTCTTCATACTTAGCATACCTGCCGCGGGTAATCACAAGGGCATCTGCGGTCTTTTGCTGTGAGGTACCTGTCTGACTTCTCAGGTACCGCATGTTTTCTGATAAAATAGACATTGCTATAATTTTTAGCAACAAATATAATTAATTTTGATACATCACGTACTAATTTTGTTTGGATAAAATACACATAAAATGGAACGGGCAATTGTACATATGGATATGGATACATTTTTTGTATCGTGTGAACGATTGGGAAACAGTAGTTTACATAATATTCCGGTCATCATTGGCGGAGGCGACAGGGGAGTTGTGGCGTCGTGTTCGTACGAAGCCCGATTTTTCGGAGTCCGATCTGCAATGCCCCTTAAAATGGCACTGCGTCTGTGTCCCGAAGCAAAGGTGATTAAAGGCGATATGGAAAAATATTCGCTGCTGTCGCGTACCGTTACCGAAATCATTGAAGAAAAAGCACCCGTGGTCGAAAAAGCAAGTATCGACGAGCACTACCTGGATATTACGGGTATCGATAAGTTTTTCGGAGCCTATCAGTGGACGCAGGAACTCATGCAGTCGGTCACCCGCCACACGGGGCTGCCGGTTTCTTTTGCCCTGTCGGTAAACAAAACGGTGGCTAAAATAGGTACGGGCGAATCCAAACCTGCCGGCAGAATCGAAATTGCTCCAAATAGTGTACGCCCGTTCCTCAATCCGCTTTCCATAAAAAAAATACCCATGCTGGGCGATGCCACCTTCCAGCTGCTTTCGCGCATCGGCGTGCGCCAGATACATACATTAGCTGAAATGCCTGTAGAGGTACTGAAGCAGATGATCGGTAAAAACGGCATCGAGTTGTGGAAAAAGGCAAACGGTATCGATTTCTCGCAGGTGGAACCGTATACCGAACGCAAGTCGGTCTCAACAGAACATACCTTTGATCAGGATACCATAGACCTGCACATGCTTTACGCGTTCATCAGCGGTATGGTAGAAAAACTGGCGTACCAGCTGCGCTGCGAACAGTGGCTGGTTTCAACCGTGGTGGTAAAAATCCGTTATGCCAATTTCGATACCGAAACAAAACAGGCGAAGATTGCGTACACTTCTGCCGACAACATCCTTACCAAAACGGTGCGTGAATTGTTTGAAAAATTGTACAGCCGCCGTATGCGCATACGCCTCATCGGTATCCGTTTTACGGGGCTGGTACGCGGAAGCCTGCAGATCAATTTGTTTGAAGATACGCAGGAAATGGCTGCCCTATACCAGGCAATGGACCGTATCAAGAACCGTTTCGGATACGATAAGGTAGGGCGCGCCGCTGGTTTTAATTTTATGGCTAAACAGGCAAAGTAATCATGTATATAAACTGTCATTCCTACCACAGCCTCAGATACGGTACCCTTTCGGTAGGTGACCTGATTTCACAGGCACAAACCTGTAATGTAAAGGTGCTTGCGCTTACCGATATCAATACGGTGACGGGTATTTACGATTTTGCCAAAGCATGTAAACAGGCATCTATAAAGCCCGTTGTAGGAATGGAATTCCGATCACACAATCGTTTGCTCTATATAGGGCTGGCAAAAAACCGTGCAGGCATCGGCGAAATGTGCAGGCTGCTTACCGCACACAACTGCGATGCGGCTGAATTGCCGCTAAAAGCACCTCAATTTGAAAACGTATACATTATTTATCCTTTTTCAAACCGTCCGCAAACACTCGGTCAGAATGAGTTTATTGGGGTTAAACCCGAACAGTTGAATTTTCTCATTCAGGAAGAATGGCAGAAATACCTTCCAAAAATGGTTATTTGGAGCCCGGTAACCTTCTCCGGAAAAAATCAGCACAACCTGCACCGCATCCTGCGGGCAATTGATCGCAACGTTATCTTGTCAAAACTGTCCGAAGAAGATTTTTGTACCCTGAACGAAACAATGCAGCCGGTTGATGATCTGTTAAGGCTGTATAAAAATCATCCCGAAATTATAGCTAATACGGAGAGAGTCTTAGAAGATTGTCATTTTGAATTTGTTTACAGAACGCCGAAAAACAAAAAACATTTTACGGGCAGTAGCGAAAGTGACATTCAGCTTTTAACGCAACTGGCAATGAGCGGACTCAAAAAAAGATATGCAGAAAATGATGAGGTAGCTTTTCAACGGGTGCAGAAAGAACTAAAAGTAATAGACGAATTGGAGTTCAGCGGCTATTTCCTTATTACCTGGGATATTGTAAGGTACAGCAGCAGTTTGGGTCTTATGCACATCGGCAGGGGCAGCGGTGCCAACAGCATCATAGCTTATTGTCTGGGTATTACAGACATCTGTCCTATAGAACTGGATCTGTATTTTGAACGATTCCTGAACCTGAACCGCAAAACCCCGCCCGATTTCGATATCGACTGGAGCTGGCAGGACCGCAATACTATTTTAGAATATATTTTCAATCGGTACGGCAAAGACCATGTAGCTTTTTGCGGCACCAACGTAGAATTCAAATACCGCTCTATTTTCCGTGAACTGGGCAAGGTCTTCGGACTCCCGAAAGACGAGCTCGATGCGCTGGCAAAAAATCCAATGGAACGGCACGATGATAATTCGGTGGTGAAACTGGTGCACAAATACGGAAAAATGTTGGAGAAGTACCCCAACCAGCGCAGCATGCATTCCTGCGGCATCATTATTTCCGAAGAACCAATTACTAATTATACCGCACTCGAAATGCCGCCCAAAGGCTTCCCAATCGTCCAGTTCGATATGCACATTGCCGAAGACATCGGTTTTGAAAAGTTCGATATCCTCAGCCAAAGGGGAATCGGAAGCATAAACGATGCGGTAAAACTGATAAAGCAAAATCGGGGGATAGAGGTAGATATCAGGGATACTTCGCTTTCAAAGGATCAGGTGGTATGCAATGAATTCCTTAGTAGCGGACAAACCATCGGCTGTTTTTATATCGAATCTCCCGCTATGCGCGGACTGCTTAGAAGGCTTAAGTGCGACAATTATAAAACATTGGTAGCGGCATCATCCATCATACGCCCCGGTGTGGCACAGTCGGGCATGATGAAGGAGTATATCTTCCGACACAATTATCCCGATCAGTTCGAATATTTCCATGAGGTATTTCAGCAGCATCTGGGCGATACCTATGGCATCATGGTGTATCAGGAAGATGTTATTAAGATTGCCATGCACTTCGGCGGATTGTCCGCTGCAGACGGCGATATCCTGCGTAGGGTAATGAGTGGTAAGGGGCGGTCGCTTGCCGAATTGCAAAAAGTAAAGGATAATTTCTTTGCTTCCTGCACGTCGAAAGGTCATAGCGAAGCATTGAGCCGCGAGGTATACCGCCAGATAGAATCTTTTGCAGGCTATTCGTTCTGCAAGGCGCATTCGGCTTCTTATGCTGTAGAAAGTTACCAAAGCCTTTACCTCAAGGTGTATTATCCGGTAGAATTCATGGTGGCGGTCATCAACAACATGGGGGGCTTTTACCGTACCGAAGTCTACGTACACGAAGCTCGTATGTCGGGTGCCACAATTTTAAACCCCTGTGTCAATAACAGCGAATACCAAACCACGCTCTATGGAACAGATGTTTATCTGGGCTTTATGCACCTGCAGGGACTCGAAAGTAAGTTGGGTGAACACATGCCCGAAGAACGCAGGCGCAACGGTGATTATAGTTCTCTGGAAGATTTCATCCGCCGCATCCCTATTGGTATAGAAGGCGTGCAGTTGTTAATATATATAGGCGCTTTTCGTTTTACCGGAAAAAATAAGAACGAGCTCCTGGTACAGGCACGCTTGCTGTTAGTGAACTTTAAACCCGAAAACCGTAACCTTACCCTGTTGCAGGAACCGGTAAAAGAGTTTAAACTTCCTGAGTTATCCCGATCTCGGTTTGAAGATGCTTTTGATGAGATTGAAGTGTTGGGATTCTCGGTGAGTTGTTCGCCATTCCATCTGCTGCAAACCAGTTACAGGGGCACGGTTATGGCTAAAGAGCTCACAAGCCACCACAAAAAAGAAGTAAAAATGCTGGCATACCTTATTTCGCGCAAACACGTACCCACAAAAAAAGGAGCTATGTTCTTTGGTACATGGATCGATGTGGAAGGAAACTATTTCGATACCGCACATTTCCCTGATAATCTGCAGCAGTATCCCTTTCAGGGCGGCGGTTGTTATTTATTATTAGGCAGGGTAGAAGTCGATTATCATTTCCCTACAATAACGATACTTAAAATGGCAAAAATGCCGTTCATCCCCGATCCGCGCTATTCGCATGATGCCGATAAGGCATACAATGTCCATAGGCAGATAAAAGAAGACGTTTCCATGACACAGCGCAAACCTTACCCGCAGGAACATGAAATAGGTCTGCCACGACGTAAGATCAACGAACAGTACAACATAAAAGATATAATGAAAAAATAAAAACCAATATATGAAGCTTTTTAACGATACCGAGCTGTTTGTAACCGGTACTCGGGGAACTTGGCAGTTCAAGCATCGAGTGAAAATAGGATACAAAGCCTGTGTCGCTTTGGAGGAAGTTTAGCATACAACGGTGAATAATTCTGTTCGATTTTAATAGAAAACTAAAATGTACTATTAACTAAGCGGTATGATCTTTTAACAGCCTGTCCCGCTCAATAGCGGGAAGCTTCGAATAACTGCATAAAGAGTTAGCTGATCGGATGGTCAGTGAGTCTATCGAACTGCGATCAAGTAGGTTCAAAAGTTCAATTCGACCGTTTAAAAGATCCCCGCAAAAAAAGATTTTTGGTACTTTTTATCTTTAAAAAGTACAGAAACCGAAATGTATCATTTACTAACAAACGAGATCTCAAAGCTGGATATTTCTAACACTCCCAATCCACGTCAGTTCGAGCTCAGTCGAGAACCAGTTATCATGTCACAATATTCTCTATCTAAAATAAAAACACAATACTGTAATTCACAAGAATCAAAAGCGGTATTAAGCTTTAAGCGAGTGTCAAAACGGTGTAGTTGTCTTTAAAAATACATTGGCTGGTCGGTGAGCCTGTCGAACCGCGATGGGTTAGACAACAAACAAGATTTTGACCGCTAAAAGCTTGACCGAAAAAAAAAAGATTTTTGGTACTTTTTATCTTTAAAAAGTACAGAAACCGAAATGTATCATTTACTAACAAACGAGATCTCAAAGCTGGATATTTCTAACACTCCCAATCCACGTCAGTTCGAGCGGTAGTCAAAAACCAAAAAAAGTAAAGATTAAAAACAAATTTGCAAAGATATCGAGAATCAAAGCGCCATTGGTATCAAATCGACAGTTAAATTGTTGAAACACAGGATAACGTGTCTCGCTTTAGCGGAAGTGTCAACTAATCGGGTGGTCGGTGAGCCTGTCGAACCGCGATTAGGTAGCTTGTAAGACATTATTTAACCGATTTTAGACCGAGGCAAGACCAAAAAGAAAAGATTTTTGGTACTTTTTATCTTTAAAAATCGTCAGATTCACGGCTTCCAAGCTATAAAATAATACGTGGACGTAAAGTACAGAGAAACTGAAATGAATCAAAAATATAATAACAACAAGGACAAAACAAATATATGACACTTTTTAACGATACCGATTTATTTGCAACCGGAACCCGCGGCACCCGGGAGTTCAATCTGCCCGATGCAGATGTAATGCTCATTGATAATTTCTTCAATAAGGAAGAATCCGACGGGTTTTACGATAAGTTGCTGACCGAAACCCAATGGCGCGAATATGAAATGCCCATGTACGATAAAATTGTAACTGCACCCAGAATGATTTCCTGGCATCAGGATAAAAACGCAGCAATTCCCTCCGGTAATACTCCGGAATTCAGCAGTAATCTTAACAGCATCCGCAAACGCGTAGAAGCAGAAACAAACCTGCACTTCAATGCCGTGCTTTTAAACCTGTACCGCAATGGAAACGACGGTGTGTCATGGCACAGCGATAAGATCAACAGATCGGGAAGTAATCCCGTTATTGCTTCGGTAACTTTTGGTGAAACACGTATGTTCCGGTTACGGCATAAATTCAGAAAAGATGTACCTCAAGTAGAAATACCGCTGTACCACGGTTCATTTTTAATCATGGCAGGTAAAACCAACAGTTTCTGGGAACACGCCGTACCAAAAACGGCTAAAGAAGTACTACCAAGGATCAATCTTACCTTTCGCAGGGTTATCAGGTAAAAAGCAAATTCTTTACAACAATATACCAATACATATTACTCGGCTTTTCCTCAAAATGTTTGTTTTATTAATCAATAATTTTCAAAAGATTTGTAAAGTATTTTGTCATTCTGAACTTGTTTCAGAATCTCATCCTAAATTCAAAATACATCTGTCTTCCATTAAGCTCTAGTTCTTAATTCTTAATCATTCTGTCATTCAGAACGAAGTGAAGAATCTCATTCGCATCGTTCTAAATGTCACCATGTAAATAAACTAAATGTTCATGAAAATTGTAATGGCTGTAGTACGCTCTTAACCTTTAGCACTGAAAGGCTTCTTTATTCTTTCAATATCTTGCGTTGCTCAATATTATTTCTGGTAATAAAATTATACCCTAAATCATATACTACGTTCATTTTTAATAATGGCAGGTAAAACAAACAGTTTCTGGGAACATGCCGTTCCCAAAACATCAAAAGAAGTGCTGCCAAGAATTAATCTGACATTTCGTAGGGTAATTTAGATAAGGCAAAAATTAATAAGTAAGTCCAAACGTCATTTAGTGTCAGCCCATTACTCATTAAAATCGTAAATTTGAAGGAAATATAGTTAAGGAATCAAAGTAAATGAAGAAGATGGAATACGCCATAGTAGATATAGAAACCACAGGTGGAAATGCAGGTACAAGCAGAATTACCGAAATTGCTGTGATCATACATAACGGAAAAGATGTAATAGACCGCTGGGAAACACTTGTAAATCCCCAGCAGCACATACCGCTATACATTACGGCACTTACCGGAATCAGTAATGAAATGATAAGTGATGCACCGTTGTTTGAAGAAATTGCAGAACAGCTGTTTAATATGCTTTCAAACCGCATTTTTGTGGCTCATAACGTCAATTTCGATTATTCGTTCGTCCGTCACCAATTGGAAGAAACAGGATTCAAATGGACGGCAGCAAAACTCTGCACCGTGCGCGCCGCCCGCAAAATCAAGCCTGGATTCCCTTCATACAGTCTGGGCAACCTTTGCCGTTCACTGGATATTTCGCTTGAAAACCGACACCGTGCCGGCGGAGATGCCGATGCTACCGCAGTCCTTTTGTCAATGCTTATAAAGAATGACGACAACGGGGAAATACCACGCATGATAAAAAAAACAGCACCGGATCAGCGCTTGCCGCCAAACCTGCCTCCTGCAGATTTTGAATCGCTGCCGGAAAAACCGGGTGTGTACTATTTTTACAATGCCCAGAAAAAGGTAGTGTATGTGGGCAAGGCGGTAAATTTAAAAAAAAGGGTGGCTTCTCATTTTACAGGTCATAAGATCACGCCGCAACGACAACATTTTTTACGCGATATTCATAGTATTTCTTTTGAAATATGTGCTACCGAACTCATGGCGCTGCTTCTGGAATACACCGAAATCAAAAAGCTGTGGCCTGTTTACAACACAGCTCTTAAAAGGTTCGAACCAAAGTTCGGACTCTATGAATATACCGCGCGCAGCGGTTACAGGTACCTTGCAGTGGGTAAGGTAAGCAGGTTACAGCCATGTATAGAGGTTTTTGGTTCTGTAAACGAAGGAGTGAATTTTCTGCGCAACCTGAAAGACAAATTTGCGTTGGATTACCGTTTTTGTAAATACGCTGTAACTACTGAAAGTGAAGGCGTAGCAGTTAAGGATTTGTCTGATTTACCATTGGTAGAAGCTCATAACCAACTGGTACAGCAAGCTGTAGATTTTGTAGCGGAAATGAAACCGGGCTATTATATTTTAGATAAAGGCAGAAGCAGAGAAGAACGCAGCTGTATATGGGTTCAGCACGGACATTTTTACGGCATGGGCTATATTTCCAATGATGTAGTTGTTACAGATACCGAACAGTTCAAAGATTTTACTACACGTTACAAAAGTAGTTCGTATATAATGCAGCTTATCTCGGCTTATGCGGTTAAACATCCTGAAAAAGTAACATGGCTGTAATTGTAGCACAGTTCTAAAAAATCGTCAACCTGTCAATTTTTAACCGAACAATTTAGATACAATCCAGTACAAACCTTCCTCTTTCCTCAACACTGCATTTTGGAACTTCAATGATATCATATCCGTACTTTAAATAGGTTTCCTTCATTTTCACAAATGTAAATACCGCTTCATCCCAAGTCTGTTTTCGTTCGTTGTCTGTCTCATATATTTCTTCCCATGGTGGCAGTATGAATACTTTGCTTTGGTACGGATGCAGATTTACCAGCATATTCAAATCATCTTGTATCGGTATATTTTCCATATCCATGTAGCAAACTATATCCAGTATACCTCTATCAAAAAAAACGATATCTGCAGATGTTTGCTTAACAACACGGTCGTAGGAATCAATTGCTGCTTTCAACATTAATTGCGCGTAAAGTATCTTGTTTTTCCACGGCAGTCCGTCACCGTCAATCTTTACCTGGTTCTTAATTATTTCTCTTGCATCTTCCGGAACCGATGTAAAAGCTCTGCTATCCAAATAATTTAACAGTGTTGTTTTTCCAACCCCAGGTCCGCCGGTTATTACGTATAGTTTTTGGTTTTTAATTGTAGCCTGCTTGTAGCTATTTTTATAGTTAGGTAAATACATCACTTAAGTCTTAATGTATGCATTGTCTTTTAATGTAGGTACGTTAGTGCTTACGTTTAAGTCGCACGCCAAATATACATCTCTTTCAAAACCTCGTTCAACAAGTTCTTTTCCCGAAGTGCATTTTATTATTTCATCGGTTAAGTTGCCGGCAGAATTTTTAAAGACGGCTAATGCAGCTCTACTCTCTGGCGATAAACTACCCGATAGATATGATATTATTGCTCCTGCGCCAACCAGGTCTTCAAATGCAGGCCTTAAGGTATTGTCAGGCCATTGTTCGCCTGCCGGAATCACAGCTATTTTACACCCTGCTTTCATGGCATAAGCAGCAACAGCTTGGGCATTCCTTAAGCTACCGCAAACAGTAAGGGTATTTCCGGTTGAAAGCGTAAGCCGTGAACCGTTCGGTGACGGTAGAACCAACCTTGTACTTGACGGATGACATATAAAGTAACCTAACTAAGTAAAGTAATAACTCTATTTATTTTAAGCAGGCTTAACGGTCTGCTTTTTTTATTTCACTATAAAGTGAATTAATATTAATTTTAGCCAACTTTGGCACGGTAGTTATCCTTACAAACAAATTGACTATCCGGATTTCAAATAAAATTTCTTTTTTTCACCAAGAAAGACTACTTAGTTTTTAAAGCAGTATCATCAATAAAAATTGGCTATATGGATTAATTGTTGAAAATTCATTAATTTAATTTTGCGCCCCTCCATCCAAATAAGATTTTCATTCTTAAAATCATGTAGTACCCTTGCCAGAGTCTCATTTACAGTACCTACCATATTTGCCAAATCTCCTCGCGAAAGTGTAATAAATACATCTTTTTCGTCATTACTCATTTTATATTTATCATGCAAAATCAATAAGCTAAGGGCTACACGCTCTCTCACTGTCCGCTGCGATAAAACAGCCATCAAATTGGCCATAACACTAAACTCATGACTCAGGCATTTTAACAGTAATCGCGAAAAAACTAAAGACTTATCAAGTATATTTAGAAAATCTTCCTTTGAAATAAAGGAAATTACTGAATTTTCAATAACCACGGCAGTATCTCCATACGCCTCTTCACTTAGTATAGCTGAATAACCAAAAAACTCTCCTGAATTGTATATATAAATAATCTGTTCCCTTCCATCATTATCAACCTTATACTTTTTTATTTTACCATTTTGAATATAGAAAATGCCAGTAGGTATTGTCCCTTCAGTAAATATTGCCTGGTTTTTAACATATTTTTTATTTTGCATTACCTTTCCAAGCAAATCTTTGTCACATTGAGGTAACTGGTTTAAAATATATTGATTATTGAAGATAAATTTTGAAATCATAGCTGATTCAAAGTTACAATATTTTTCTCTTGTCTTTTTTAAAATTGTCTTTTTTAAACTTGATTTTAATCAAGTTTAATATACCGTTTTAATCGCTTAAATTTATTCCTAATCTATCTACTTTTGTAAAATTGAAAATACAATTTTACATCAATGAGAATTATGGAACCCATAGAACAACTGAAAAATATCGGTATTAATACCTCTCAAAAAATCCATTGGAATTTATCCGAACTTATATTAGTAACACAAACCTTAAACAGACAAGAAGGGGTTATAACAAGTTCAGGCGCATTAGCTTGCGACACAGGGGAATTTACTGGTCGTTCACCTAAAGATAAATATATTGTAAAAGATGAGAACACAGCAGATTCCATTTGGTGGGGAGATATAAACCAACCTTACGCTACAGAAGATTTTGATAATCTATACAACCGTGTCACAAATTTTCTTTCAAATGAAGAAATATATGTAAAGGATGTATATGCATGTGCAAAAAAAGAATACCAATTAAAAGTCAGGGTAATTACTCAGAATCCTTGGCAAAGCTTATTTGCCAATAATCTTTTTTTAAGACTTACAGAAAAAGAACTAGAAACGTTCCAACACGAATGGTTAATAATAGTGGTTCCTGAATTTAAAGCGGATCCTGTAAGTGATAAAACACGTAAACATAATTTTACGATAATTAACTTTACTAAAAAAATAATCCTTATCGGTGGCAGCGCTTATACCGGCGAAATAAAAAAGGGAATTTTTACGGTCCTAAATTATATACTTCCTCATGAAAAAAATGTGCTTTCTATGCACTGTTCTGCCAATATTGGTAAGCACGGTGACACCGCCGTATTTTTTGGCTTGTCAGGAACAGGGAAAACTACACTTTCAGCTGATCCGACTCGTGGATTAATTGGCGATGATGAGCATGGATGGGATAATGAAAATGTATTTAATTTTGAGGGTGGATGCTATGCCAAATGCGTGAACCTTAGTAAAGAAAAAGAACCTGAAATATTTTCTGCTGTACGATTCGGAACCCTGCTTGAAAATGTACGATTCTTAGAAGGAACTAATATAGTTGATTATGACAATATTTCAGTAACCGAAAACACTAGAGCTGCTTATCCTATTGATTTTATTGATAACGCGGTAAATCCTTCCATCGGGGGGATCCCAAAAAATATATTTTTTCTGACTTGTGATGCTTTTGGGGTTTTGCCTCCCATTTCCAAGCTAACAGTTGGTCAGGCAATGTATCATTTTATCTCAGGATATACAGCAAAAGTGGCTGGCACTGAGGCAGGGATAACCGAACCTCAAACTACTTTTTCTGCCTGCTTTGGCAAACCTTTTTTACCCCTTCATCCTACAAAATATGCAGAATTACTGGGTAGTAAGCTAAAAGAAAATAATGTAAATGTCTGGCTTATAAACACTGGTTGGTCAGGTGGTGCATATGGTGTTGGTGAACGTATAAAACTTTCCTATACCCGGGCTATGATTACAGCAGCTCTTGAAGGTAGTCTAGATGCCACGGACTATATACAGCATCCTGTGTTTGGACTGCAAATGCCTTCAAAATGTGACGGTGTTCCCTCTGAAATCTTAAATCCAAAAAACACATGGAACGATAAATCAGCGTATGATACCAAAGCTAAAAATCTTGCTATGCAATTTGTACAAAACTTTAAAACCTTTGAATCATTTGCTAACGAAGAAATAATGAAGGGAGCACCAACCACTATATAGTACAAAGATAACCAGTAACATCCTCACTAGAGCGATACTACAGTGTCTCGAATGTTTCTTCTAATATAGAAAGAATAGTTCTCAAAAGCAAAGTTCTAAGCAGTAGATGTGTGTTTTGCAAAGCGGTTTTGAAATAACTGAACCATAGCAGTGCTGCATAATTGTAATTATGCCAATGCGTCTTATCTGGAAAACTAACTTACAATTATAAAAAATGGAAATACCTAAAAATCTTTTATACACAAAAGACCACGAATGGGTCAAAATGGAAAATGATACAGCCTATATCGGAATTACTGATTTCGCACAGCACGAATTGGGTGATATTGTATATGTCGAAATTGAGACCCTTGGCGAAAAATTAAACCAGCACGAAGTGTTTGGTACAGTTGAAGCTGTAAAAACAGTATCTGATCTTTTCCTACCTCTTACAGGGGAAATTCTTGAGTTAAACCCAAAATTAGAAACCAACCCTGAATTGGTTAACTCTGATCCTTATGGTGAAGGCTGGATGGTTAAAATAAAACTTGAGAATAATACAGAAATAGAAGGGCTGTTAAAATCCGATGCTTACGCTCTATTAATCGGTTTATGATATGATAAATCAAATTAAAGTTATCAAAAAGACAGCATTAAATGCAATTCATCACGCTCTAGGTGGAAAAATGACAGCATTTGCCGGCTATGAAATGCCTGTGCAATATGCAGGTGTAAATCATGAACATGAAACTGTCAGAAATGCTGTAGGCATTTTTGATGTTTCCCATATGGGAGAAATCTTAATTAACGGAAAAGATGCTTTGGCTTTAATTCAGAAAATAAGTTCAAACGATGCCTCATTACTTTTTCCTGGAAAAGTACAATAAAGCTGTATGCCAAACAATATAGGCGGCATTGTTGATGATTTACTAATTTATATGATTAGTAAAAATGATTATTTACTGGTCGTAAATGCTTCTAATATTCAAAAAGACTGGGATTGGATCAATACAATAGCGCTTGATTATTTAGATCTTACGGTAACAAATATTTCCGATACAATTTCTTTATTAGCTATTCAAGGACCTTTAGGGTTGAAGTCCCTGCAAAAATTGACAAGTATCCATTTAACTGACATGAAATATTATACGTTCAAAATAGGTGAATTTGCAGGCATTCCAAACGCTATAGTATCTGCCACTGGATATACCGGAGCAGGTGGATTTGAAATCTATGTAGAGAATAGGTATGCAGAACAATTATGGAATGCCATTTTTGAAGCAGGAAAAGAGTATGGTATAGAACCTATTGGTTTGGCAGCCAGAGATACCCTGCGGTTGGAGATGGGATATTGCTTGTATGGCAATGATATCAATGACACCACTTCACCTTTGGAAGCTGGTTTGGGCTGGATAACAAAATTTAATAAAGATTTTATTAAAAGAGACTTTCTTAAAAATCAAAAAGAAAATGGAGTAACAAGAAAGTTAATTGGATTTGAAATGGTTGATAAAGGTATTCCGCGCCATGATTATGAAATTTGGGATGAAAAGAATCAAGTTATAGGTACTGTAACATCAGGTACTATGTCGCCTACTTTAAAAAAGGCAATAGGAATGGGTTATGTTTCTTTTGAAAAATCAAATATTGGCAGTGAAATTTTCGTCAACATTAGAAACAAAGCTGTTAAGGCAACTATTGTTAAAACTCCTTTTATTTAAAAACTAAATATCTAAAGATATGTTTATTACCAAAGCTATATATATTATACTAAGAATCATTTGTGGCTAAAAAAAAAGGATTGTACCGTTTCTGTATTGATATAACAGATTTTGCTCAAAAAGTGATTGGGCAAATTGGTCTTGTTGAAATAGAATTAGCAGATGATAATGTGAAAAAAAACGAATTCTAGGGTGTGTTTTTGGAATAAATCAAATTTTTGAACTTAAAGCTCCTCGTGATTGTGAGGTTTCAGTCATTACCAGTATCGTAGATAAAGAAACCTTTAAAGTCAATACGGATCCTTACAATTACGAGCATTAAGAGTTGTTTTCAATCATTTATACTAGTATGTGCCTTAGTAATAAATAATACATAGAACCCAGTCAATGATTTTTAAATTTCTTAGATTGAATATTGATGTTGAAGACAGTACTTTTAATGAGTTATACCCCCCACGTATAAAAAAACTTTCTTCTAATCACTGGACTCCAATATCAGTAGCCAAAATGGCTGCAGATTATTTAGTGGATAAACCCAATAGGAAAGTGCTTGATATTGGTTCAGGAGCCGGAAAATTTTGCTTAATTGGCGCTTCCACCACCAAAGGCAGATTTTATGGTGTAGAACAAAGAAAATCACTGATTACATTGTCAAAAAAGATAGCTGTAAAACATGCAATCGAAAATGTGGAATTTATCCATTCCAATATCACTCAAATTTCTTTTATGCAGTATGATTCGTTTTATTTCTATAATTCTTTTTACGAAAACATCAATACATCACAGCCAATTGATAATACAATATATACCGAAAAAAGTTTGTATTACATATACTCCGATTATGTAAAAAAGCAGCTAGAAAAAGTTCCAATAGGTACCCGACTGGTTACTTATTACAGTCTGTGGGATGAAATTCCCAAAGGCTTCGACCTAGAATACACAGCCTTGTCCGGTGTACTCAACTTTTGGATAAAAAAGTTTTAATTATTAAGAGAGATAAAATTATAAGCATGCAAAAGAACAATGAAGCCCTGCTCTTTAAAGGAGTTCTGAAATTAAAGACAATTGGATTAACCCATGTCACTTCAGAAAACATTCTCACAACAGAACTGTATAGATTATACTTTATTCGTTTTCTTGAAGACAAAACAATTCCCAGAAATGATTTTGAAATGCAGGCTATAAACGAATTAAAAAAAACAATTATAAATCGATAGAAACGCATGAGCAGCATAACGCTCCATATAAAATATGAATATATTAGATAAAATAGATACCCGTCTTGGTCCACTTGGAGATCATGCTCATTATGCACATGGATATTATGCCTACCCAAGATTGGAAGGGGAGATTAGCAATACAATGCTTTTTAATGGCAAGACAAAATTAGTATGGAGTCTGAATAATTATTTGGGATTGGCCAATCATCCTGAAGTCAGGGAAGCCGATAATGAAGGTACGAGACGATATGGTCTAGCTTATCCAATGGGAGCACGTATGATGAGTGGAAATACTAAATTACATGAGGAGTTTGAAGAGAAAATAGCAGACTATGTTCAGAAAGAAGATGCCTTTTTATTAAACTATGGTTATCAGGGAATGGTATCGATAATTGATAGCTTGGTAGATCGAAAAGATGTTATCGTTTATGATGCAGAATCCCATGCCTGCATTATGGATGGAATGCGTCTGCATCTAGGTAAACGTTTTGTTTTCAAACATAATGATATTGCAGATTGTGAAAAGCAGCTCGAACGGGCTAAAAAAATAGTACATGAAACCAAAGGCGCAATCTTAGTAATAACAGAAGGTGTTTTTGGTATGCGCGGTGATCAGGGCAGATTAAAAGAAATTGTAGCACTTAAGAATAAATATAATTTTTCTCTTCTGGTAGATGATGCTCATGGAATTGGCTGCATGGGGAAAACTGGTGCAGGTACTGGTGAAGAACAAGGAGTTCAATCCGGCATTGATTTTTATTTTGGAACATTTGCAAAATCTTTTGCAGGTATTGGTGCTTTTGTTGCGAGCACTAAAAAAGCCATATTATTTTTAAAATATAATATGCGCTCACAAATATTTGCTAAAGCATTACCCATGCCAATGGTTTTCGGAGCTTTGAAACGATTGGAATTAATACGCACCAGACCAGAACTTAGGGGAAAACTTTGGGGAATTACCCATAGTCTGCAAAACGGGCTGATTAATGCAGGTTTTAATATCGGTAATACAAATTCTCCGGTCACTCCGGTTTATCTCAACGGTACCATATCCGAGGCAACCGCCTTGGTTAAAGATTTACGTGAAAATTATCAGATATTCTGTTCAATGGTAGTATACCCTGTTGTCCCAAAGGGAATGATTATTTTACGTCTGATTCCTACAGCAGTACATACATTAGAGGATGTTCAAAGAACAATAACTGTATTTACTGAAATCAGAACTAATCTAAATTCTGGTCACTATAAAAAGGCGTAGAAATAGCGGTTTAAATCTTAAGGTATGAAAACAGATCAATTTATAACACGGCAAAAACCGTCATCTGAAAAACTGCACGATGGGTCAATTATTACAATAGTAAATGGTATGTGATGTATGTACAGACACCCAAAAAAATGCAGATAAAATAACATTAGACAAGCAACGCTTTCTTATTAATAAATTTTAAATTAGCCCCAGAACTGGGAGCAGGAATCATAAAAGTGAATGCAAAAAAACAACTAAAGCTATTATCAAAGAATGTGAGGATAGGAAAATCACCACCGTATGTATAGGGAAGCTGCATACCAAGTTAGCCAAACTAATACGGGCAACAGATACTTTCAACACCTTATTGAACAAACGGTCAAAAGAAAATATTGATCACGTTATCCCCATCAACGATCAAGTGAAGCATGCTTTTGGACTGTAGATTCAATTAAGCAAATTTGTTTCGTATCTTTGTTATAAAGGGATTTTACGGATGTTTAGACATAGAGGAAGAGGTCGTACATATTTGCACAATCTTAAATTAGCTTCAATTTTATCAGGTGTTGCAGGAATTGTAAACATTGTTGGAGTATTGGGACTTAATACATTGACCACCAATATTACAGGGCATTTTGCATTTTTGTCTGAAGAGTTCATTTTAAAGAACTATAATATGGTATTTATTTACCTTATCTATGTTCTGTTCTTTTTATTTGGCGCATTTGTTTCAAACACATTAACGGAATTGGTTTACAAACAAAAACCTAATGTTTCATATGTGTTGCCAATATCTGTCGAAATTGGCGTCCTTTTGATGGTTTCTTGTTCAGGTTTACTGGATATACACCAGGTAATCCTAAGTCCTGTATTACTCTCGTGTGCGCTGCTTTTTGCGATGGGATTACAAAATTCCTTGGTAACAAGAGTTTCTCAATCAGTGGTAAGAACAACCCATTTGACAGGATTATTTACCGATTTAGGTATTGAATTGTCACAATTATTATTTTATAAAGGAACCGCTGATCGCAATAGACTAAATAAAAGTATTCTCTTGAAAGGGGCAATTATTGGCTGCTTTTTCTCTGGGGGGCTGCTTGGAGGTTTTGCTTTTCTCAGTTTAGGAATAAAAACACTGTTTATTCCGGTAACCTTATTGTTGTTCACCCTATGGTACGATCGTTTACTACTTCGCTTTTACAACATAAAACGTAGGCTCCGAAGTCATAAATAATTTTACGATATTTTCCATAAGATAAACTAACGGGATTGGGTAAATACTACAAGAAATACTTATAGCTTTTTTCTTTCTACCAATCTACAGAGGGTAGCTCCTTGCCGAAGGATTCAACGGGCTTTTATCTCTAACCCTCCAGGCAAGACCACCTAAGGCAAAGCCTAAGTCTGCGAATGCGTGGAACAGAGTAGATGGGGAGTGAAGCTAAAGCCTTGCAGGTATTATTTGGCGATTGCTTTTTCTATTTGTTCAGATAAATCTTCTGAATATCCGTCAAACATTTGGACTAATTTTCCATTTTGGTCAAACAAATAAAATGTAGGTGTTCCAAAAACTTTATATTTTGCATAAGAAGAAAAATTTGTTAAAGAACTAAAATAAATATACCGAATGGTATATTTATTTTATATTTGTTTATTAATTATTCACTAAATGTCAAAAGCAGCACAAACCCGACAATTAATTATTGAAAGGACAGCCACAGTCTTTAACAAGAAAGGCTTTGCCGGCACCTCGCTATCTGATATGGTAGAGGTCACAGGCCTGACAAAGGGAAGCATTTACGGGAACTTCAAAAATAAAGAAGAGGTAGCACTTGCTGTTTATAGGTACAATACGGGTCAGCTTTCAAAAAATATGAAAGGCTGGATAGCAGAATCCAAGGGTGCTCATTCGCGACTGCTGGCGTTTGTTGATTTTTACAGACAAAATTGGAAAGCTATTTTCGAAAATGGCGGATGTCCTATCTTGAATGCCGCAGCCGAGTCTGACGATACCATGCCCTCAATAAAGGCGACAGTCAAAATAACATTAGAAGGCTGGGAAAAAACTATTTCTCGTATAATCGAGGAGGGCATCAAAGAAAAGAAATTCAAACAGGAAAAAGATCCTGAAGAATATGCTGGCTTGTTCATTATGATGATCGAAGGAGGAATCTTACGGTCTAAAATTGCAGACAGTCCCGAGAAATTGTATGTAATATTGGACAGGATAGTCAAAATAATAAACGAAGAGTTGGCAAGATAAATTTTTTTACAACAAAAAATACCGATTGGTATTAATCTCAAATGAATAAGATTATGACACATTTTGAAAAAATGAAATCCTTTACGGGAAAAGAATTCACAGAATCATTATCCCCTTTGATGCGCTGGCTTAATCCAATAATTATAAGTGCTGAACAGGGGGCGTTGGAATTTGAATACATTATTCGTCCGGAATGGCTTAATCCTGCAGGAAACCTCCACGGTGGCGTTACGGCTGCAATTATGGACGACATCATAGGCGCCACTATTATTTCCTTGGACGAACCTAATTTTTATAGCACTATTAATAATGTGGTCGACTATTTTTCTACAGCCGGGGTGGAAGAAAAAATCATTGCCGCTACAAGGATTGTCAAGAAAGGAAAGCAGTTTGTCAACGCCGAATGTGAAATATGGAACTGTGAAAGGAGCAGGATGATTGCCCGTGGAACTTCAAATTTATTTAGAACAGAAATAAAAATTGCAGAATGAAAAGAGTAGTGATAACAGGTTTGGGAACCATAAATCCCTTGGGAAATGATGTGGATAGTTTTTGGAAAAACGCCATCAGTGGCACAAGCAGTGCCGGAATTATTACCCGGTTTGATGCTTCAAAATTCCGTACGCAGATTGCCTGTGAAATTAAAAATTTTGAACCTCAAAAATATCTGGACCGTAATGAAATAAAACGAAGTGATTTGTTTACGCAATACGCTCTGTACACTGCTTCGCAAGCATTGGAAGATTCTGGTTTGGACATTTCGAAACTTGACCCGTTTGATATTGGTGTTATCTGGGGTGTTGGTCAAGGCGGTATGGAAACTTTTGAAAGCGAGGTGGAAAATTATGTGAAGGGTGATTATATTCCAAGATTCAGTCCGTTTTTTGTTCCAAAACTAATTGTCAATATGGCTTCCGGAATGATATCAATGAAATTTGGTTTGCAGGGCATCAATTACACCACTGTATCTGCCTGTGCTACATCCAATACGGCGATGATGGACGCCTTTAATTATATCCGTCTGGGTAAAGCAAAGGTATTTGTTACAGGAGGTTCGGAAGCGCCTATTACCGCTGCCTCAATCGGAGGTTTTTCTTCAATGAAAGCGATGTCGGTTAGAAACGATTACCCGCTCACAGCAAGCCGCCCATTTGACAGAGATCGTGATGGTTTTGTAATGGGTGAAGGTTCGGGAGCACTGATTTTAGAAGAATATGAACATGCTAAGCAAAGAGGTGCTAAGATTTATGCGGAGCTGGTAGGTGCTTCTATGACTGCGGATGCGTACCACATGACCTCGCCACATCCGGAAGGATTGGGTGCTTCAAAAGCCATGCAGCTTGCTTTGGAAGAAGCAAAATTGAATGTTTCCGAATTGGATTATCTGAACCTTCACGCAACTTCAACGCCGGTTGGTGATATTGCGGAACTACACGCCGTCAACAAAACTTTTAAAGGTTCGAGTAATTTATGGGTAAGTTCATCAAAATCAATGACCGGACATTTGCTTGGTGCAGCCGGAGCCATAGAAGCTATTCTCGCCATTAAATCGATCAATGAAAATATAATTCCACCAACCATCAATATTCAAAATTTGGACGAGGGAATTCCTGAAGGCATTCAAATCGTAATGAACCAGCCGAAACAAAAAACAATCAAAACAGCCATGAGCAACGCATTCGGTTTTGGAGGTCATAACTCAACGGTCATATTTCGCGAAATTTAAATCTCAATAAAAAATGAAAGAAGTATTTATAGTAGCTGCAAAGCGCACACCGATAGGTGGATTTTTAGGTAATTTTTCTGATGTATCTGCTACAGAGCTGGGTGCAGCAGCCATTAAAGCAGCAATGGATGCTGTAGACATCCACCCTAAGCATGTAGATGCGGTGTATATGGGAAATGTGCTCTCCGCAAATCTGGGACAATCTCCTGCCCGACAAGCTTCCAAGTATGCAGGCATTCCTGATGAAACAGATGCTACAACCGTTAACAAGGTTTGCGCCGCAGGAATGAAAGCCACCATAATTGGCGCACAGCAAATTCAATTGGGTTTGGAACACCTTGTGGTTACCGGCGGCATGGAAAGCATGAGCAATGTGCCGCATTATATCAATAAAAGGAAGGCCAACAAATTGGGTCACGAAACCTTGGTTGATGGTTTGCTGAAAGATGGACTTACCGATGTGTACCATGATTATCACATGGGAAATGCTGCCGAGCTTTGTGCGGAAAAATATCAACTTACGAGAGAACAGCAGGATAAATATGCTTTGCAGTCTTACAAAAAAGCAACGAATGCTACGCGTGATGGAAAATTCGCCAATGAAATAATTCCATTTACCTTAAAACAAAAACAAGGTGAAATAATCATTAGCGAGGATGAGGATATTTATAAAATAATCCCTGAAAAAGTTTCTAAGCTAAAACCTTCTTTTGTTGAAGGCGGAACCATTACAGCGGCAAATGCCAGTAATTTGAATGATGGTGCAGCCGCTTTATTATTGGCATCAAAGGAAGCGGTAGAAAAATATAACCTCACACCTTTGGCAAAAATCATCGGATATGCTGATGCAGCACAAGCTCCCGAATGGTTCACCACAGCACCATCGATTGCAATTCCGAAAGCTTTAAAAAGAGCCTATCTTCAATTAGACGATATCGACTTTTTTGAAATCAACGAAGCTTATGCAGCCGTAGCTTTGGCGAATCAAATTGAACTGGGATTGAATCCTGATAAAGTAAATGTTTACGGAGGTGCTGTTGCATTAGGGCATCCATTGGGCGCTTCAGGAGCAAGAATAATATGTACTTTGGTTTCGGTGCTGCAACAGGAAAAAGGTAAATATGGTGTAGCGGCTATCTGCAACGGTGGCGGTGGCGCATCAGCGATTGTTGTTGAAAATCTTAGCTAAAACTGAAATTAACAGCAGATAGAAAAGTTAATAAGCCTCGTGTAAAGAACGAGGCTTTTTGAATGATGAAAAATTAAAGGTAAGCATTTCTACGATTAAATTAAAACACTGAATCTGGAAAAAGCTTAATTATTAGCGACAGGTGTAAATCGTCAGCAAAAAGTGGACTGATTTTTCCACCCATTCCCCTACTTAAAAACACAATAAATACAATCCACACGGATTCAAAGCGCTATTGGTATCAAATCGACAGTTAAATTGTTGAAACACAGGATAACGTGTCTCGCTTTAGCGGAAGCGTATACTAATCGGGTAGCTTTGCTACGTTTCGATTAGTTAGCTTGTAAGACATTATTTAACCGATTTTAGACCGAGGCAAGAAATCGAAGATTCATGATTTCAAAATGTAAAATAGATGATAGAGCATACTAAAAAGAAAAGATTTTTAATACTTTTGATCTTTCAAACCGTAAGGTTTACGACTTCCAAGCTGTAAAATAAAGCCTGGGCGTAAAAGTATAGTAAACCGAAATAGATCTCTTACTGCAATGGAGATCCCAAAGCCAGATATTCCAATTACAATTAATCCATTCAACTAACCAACTAAACAATTCAACATATAAACAGATCTTGTTCCCCGATCAATCTGGATCATCAGTTCATCACTTCCCATTTCCCATTAAAACAAGTAGGAGGGCGGTGGTTGCTGAGTTTACGGTTGCTGAGTTTATCGAAGCATCGAAGTATGGTTGCTGAGCCCATGGTCACTGAGCCCGTCGAAGTGCCGAAGCATGGTTGTTTGCAAGGGTTGATTTTAATTGGTCAATATTTTAAGCTCTTCTTTGCTGTCTGTATTGGTGATAGTAGAAAAGAAATGTCAAAATGAACAAGGTTTTCCTTCGGTAGTAACTGTTGTTTAGAAAACATTTAAAAATATATATTATTCTTTTGTAAACTCAATCTGTCCACCTCCCTGAAATAAAGTCATTGTTTTATTTTCGGGGTTAAATTCAAATTTCGCACCCGCCTGGTCATACTTAAATTTGTCTTTATCAGTAGCTTCTAACGTTAAGGCTGGCTGGTTTGTTCCTTGTGCAAATAATATGTTACCGTCTTTGGTTACTGTAATTTTTAAGGCGATTTGTTTAGACGCATATATGCCCAAATACTTGTCCAAATCACTCGAAGTTAAATGGTAGCTGGTGAAGGTCGGAATGTCATAAGGTTTATTGAAAACAGCACTTAATACCGCAATGGAAATGTCATTCGTTTTAAAATTTGTCCCGTTCGAGGTTAAGGCATACGAGATTTTTTCGTCTCCAAAATGTGAATAGACCGATGTAAAACCATCTATTCCACCAGTATGCCCGTATCCGATATTTTTGTAGAAAGGAATTTTAAACAACCCTATACCGTAACCATCATTAATAGTCATCATCAGTTCAAGGTTGGCAGCTTGCAAAAGTTTTCCTCCAAATAAAGCATCAGCAAATTTTGTCAGGTCGGTTGGAGTAGAAATTAGTGCACCTGCTCCTAATGGTATGGTATAATCTGTTTCTGTTTCCGGTTTCCATGTACCAATATAATTATATGATTTGGCTTCGTTAAGGCTTGTATCAACCTTTCCAAAAACGTATGTATTCGTCAAACCAACAGGTTTCACAATGTATTTATTTAATAACTCGGAAAAAGATTCGGAAAAAGCTTTTTCAACAATGTAGGTTAAAAGTACATAATTAGAGTTACTGTATTCTGCTTTACTGTCAGGGGAAAAGTCACTGCCACCTTTGGAAATAATTCCAACCATTTCTTTTTCAGTCTTGCGCTGCGTGTTCCAATTTAAATAGTCGTTGTCGTCTGTAAAATTGTGTATTCCGCTTCTATGGTTGAGTAGTTGCTTTACCGTTATCTTATCAGCGTTTGGTATGGTAGGAAACCATTTGTTTATAGTTGTATCTAATTCTAATTTATTATTTTCAACTGCCTTTAAAACCAAAACTGCCGTGAATGATTTTGATATCGATCCAATTCTGTATTTTGTTTTATCGGTAGCTTTCATCTTGCGCTCTACATCTGCAAAGCCTACAGATTTTTTATAGATAATTTCCCCGTTTCTTGTAACACTCACACTGCCCATGAATTTGTCGTTTTGTTCAAGTGCTTCAAAGTAATTGTCTAACTTTTTCTTGTCAAATGTTGTTTGTGCAAGGCTTAAATAACCAAACGCAAGAAATACTAGTGTGGTTAAAATACTTTTTTTCATTATTATCATGTTAATTTTAGTTTGGGTTCATTATTATAATAACGCTAATTCGGTCAGTCACGAATATAATAAATTTTTTTATTCCCTTTTGCCGATTCCCTAATTCCCATTGAAACGAGTAGGAGGACTGATGTTGTTTGAACGGGTTGATTTTACGGGTAAAATATCTTAGCGGCAGTATTTATTTAATTACAACTTTAATTTTGTCAAATTCTATTCTTCTAGGAAATAAGATGCTATACATAACCATAAAAGGATGAACCTTTTTCATAATTAATACTTCAGGGTTTTTTATCGTAATTTTAAGTTTCGATGCTTTTAATAGATTAAATTCAAATGCCTGAACAGCTTTTTCACCACCAATATAATCTTGCTTACGTAACCCAAAAAAATCTTTAGTTTTTAGATTTATCTTTTCATTTGTTTCTAAATCTATAAGTTCTATGTCTAGTTCTTCAAGGTTTTTAATGTACCGGCCACCAGTGAAAAATATGTGATAGCTTCCATAACCTAATTCTAAATCAATTGATTTGTCTTTTAAATAAAATTGTTTCATTTTGTAGTTTTGTTGGTAAATTTATATACAATGTTGAGGAGCTTGCCGACAGAGGTTTTATAAAGACTACTTTTCACGATACGCCGGGTAAATGATCAGTGGAACCATTTCAGACACACTACCCGTTTTTTTTTGGATAAGTAGTGGAAATGATAAAGACAAGTTTTTATTCTTCAAGCTTTATAATTCCGGCATATGTAGCAATCCAAATCGATCCATTTTTATCTTTTGTTATTCTCTCGCAGTGAATACTAGGAACGTTTGAATTTTCATTTGTATAGCTCTCCCATTTTTTTGATACTGTGTCATAGCATAACACACCAACTCCGTTTAATGTTATCCATAATAAATTAGTTTGCTCGTCTAAATAAAAATCATTGACTACATTTTCACTAAACATTTCAGAATTTGGATGTGTTATTTTTGTCCATTTTCCTTTTAAGTCTAACACATAAATTCCCGCTTCATCAGATTTTTCGTTGTACAGATAAAACCAAAAATTTCCTTTTTTGTCTTCATACATTTTTGAAATGTAAGCTTTAGATAAAGGTGAGTTTTTATCGTCTAGTGCTTTTGTTAAACCATTTTCAATAATTACGTTTCCTTCAAAAGTTCCAGTCCAAATTTTGTCTTTTTTATCTACATAAATACCAAGAATTTTGTCAGTTGGTAGGTTAGAATTTTGTTTATTGATTACTGACCAACTTTTTCCGTCAAATTTTGCTATACCATCCCAAGATGTAAACCATATGTTGTTTTTGTGGTCTACAAATATGTTTCTCGCCCACTTTATTGGGGAATTAATAGAGTCGTATTTTGTCCAATTTTTATTGTCATATTTGTAAACATCCCAACCCATAATAAACCACTTGTTATTACTGTTGTCAACTTCTAAATTTCGTACTGATTGTGTTTGATTTTTGTTGTAAGCAGGCGAAGGTATAGATGTGTTTTTTGAATTGAAATGTTCCCATTTTCCGTTACTTATTTTTACAATTCCATTGTCGGTTCCAATCCAAATATTATTATCCAAATCATTTGCTACTGCTCTCGTCATATCCCATGGTAATTCTGAGTTTTGTTGCGTAAATAAAGTCCAATCCTTTGAAGGTTTTTCTTTTTCTGTACCTTTTATTTTAGGACTTCCAACTGACTTTATGTTTGATTGGTTGGTGAAATCGAAAACTTCCCGCTTCACTGAAAGATTACTGTTTTCAAATATCAAAATTAACGAAACAGATGAATTGGTTTTTTTGTTTTTAGAGCTTGCAGGCTTCCAATTTGCACTACTGTTTATTGCTTTTTGCAGTCCTAATTTCTTAGAAGAAATGTTTGTTTTATTTAAAGAACTTAAAAGACAGGTTTTTCCTTCTTCGTCAATTAATATTTGTATTGCAATACTCCCCTTAATTTTGTCCAAGCTCTTTTTGTCAAATTTATTTAACAATTCATTTATTAAATTTTTTGGAGGTTCGGCTTTTTTGTCTCCACAATCTAGGCAAAAGCTTTCTAAACTACAATCATTATATTTTTCGGGATAAAGATTTTGAGAAAAACTTAATGTAAAGCTAAAAAATGTCAAAAACAGTAGTATATTTTTTTTCATCGTTTGTGTTTTAAATATCTGATAATGTTCTGTTGCGGTTTGTAGTGACATATTTCGCAACCGAAACGTTCAACTAAAGTACAAATTTCTACCGAAGCACAAAATGTGAATTTTAAACTTTTCAACCGCTACTGCCAACTGTCAAGCAATTATCTGATTATTTTTAAGTATTACCCAATATACATATCTGATAAAAAAATAAGTGAAAAATTAGAAAATGATATTTATGATTTATGGTGTGATTTTAAGTATTTTAATATTAATTGGGACGGATTTCTATGGATTGTAGGCTCTCGTCTTAACTTAACTGAGATTCAATTATATAACAACTTCGAAATTTATCTTCGAAAATTAGAAGATTATTTGGTTTCAAGGTAAATAATCTGTAAAATATTGATTTATTGTATTTAAATCCTATAATGAGCAGTATTATTATAAAAAGCAAAAACGTAAAGCAACCCAAATAATATCTATTTGATTGATTGTACGTTTTTTTTTACCTATCAAAACTTCCAGCTAACAAAAACCCGACAACATATATGAAGCGGCACTTGGATGTAGTATTAACTATTTCGTTTTTTCATAAATTCAGCACATATTTTCTGATTTTCTTTATCATTGAAATAATCAGAATCTTTATAAGACATATACCTGAGGATAAAACCAGCTTTTTGTACTTTCAATTTTTCTATAATTTCAGTAGTAGTTTTTTGCGAGATTGGAAGATACACTCCATAACCTGATTCTTGTGCTTTTGTCCGCAAAATAAATATAGAATGAAATCCTTCAAAGCCTTGTGTTGTTATTAAATGTACCCCTTTGTTTGTTTCATTAAATATTGACTGCCTTGTCCAAAATCCACTTGGATAAATATCTTGATTTGGATTTTTTATTTGCTTTCTGACAATGTCAAATGCTTTACTCAGAATCAATGGATATCCATATTTTTCGAAGGCTAAAATATAAGCTGTTTTAAGTAACGCAATTTCAAATTTTTTTAAATCAACTCTAGATACAGGAAATTCCAGTTCTGTTATATCGTTTTTACCTGCTTGATTTACATACGCTTTTAAATTGTTAGGATTATTTGTTTTTTCAAGGTGAGTTATAGTAATTTTCCCTTGTTCATCAACCTTTACAAATCCTTGAACTTTCACACCTTTATGTGTTAGATATGCTTTAGATCCTGTACTTGGTAAAAATGAATGAATATCAAGCTCATTAAGTTTTTCTACGAGATGATAGTCAATTATGTAACCGGATTCATTATTACAGATTTTACATGTAAGTGTATTTGCTTTTCCTCCTAATGATTTTGGTGGTGCATCCTCAAGTGTCAGAAAATTATCCTTTGCGACATCTAAATCTTCTTCTGAAAATTGTTCAAAACAAATTGGGCAGATATATGTATTTTCAAATTTCAATTCAATATCGCATAATTCTATCTCTTTTAAATTCTTTAGTTGGTTGGAATATGCGTCGAAAATTATTTGTCGTTTGTCTTTTTTTTTCGTCATGTCTATAAAATTGCTGTCAACTTATTTATAGTTGTAATTCAATAACTATTATACTGTTTGTTTTTTATGCTATTTTGTATTATCATACCAAAGGAGTAGTTGTCGAATATTTACAGGCGTTAACTGTTCAAATTTATTCTTCTTCTTTATCAAGTAAAATATAGATTCTATTTAAAATCATTAATAACGTAAGTGTGAAATGTATTAACAATGTAATACATATTACGTTTAGAAAATTATTATAAATACATTCACAGGACGTAGATTTAAATTTAACCTCAAAACCAAAAATAACTAAGAAAATAATTGATAATAAGCCTATCAAAATATTATATGAGATATTTGAGTGTATTTCGTTAGCAAATTTGAATTTTAATGATTTCGATTCTTCCTTATTAGCTTTAATTCTATTTTTTATTTTCCCTAAAGATGTATGAATTATAGCCAATAAATTGAATAAAAAACCCGCTAGAATTGATAACGCAGTAACTAGATTTGATATTTGACTTTTTATTGAAACTTCAAAATAAATTAGTGTTGTTGAAATAGCTAGAGGAAAAATAAAGAACAAGAAAATATCAGAATAAGAAGTGCCTTTCTGATTAATATTACGCAAAGTTCTAAAATGAGCATTGATAATTTTTCTTATGTCTATTCTACTAAACATTTTGCGGTCTAATTGTAATAACTTCGTCTAGTAATTCTTCAGCATTTTTTACAAGTGATTCAGTTGTTGGTGACCCATTTGTAAATTCGATGTTTTTAGTTACATCGATATCAGGTTGGACTCTATGTTGATTTTTTATATAGAAAGTTTTCTGTTTTCCATTCATTTCTAATTGAAATTCAAGGTCTGAAAAATTATCATCTAAACCATCTATTTCAACAGTTTCATTTCTTTCCCTTCTCATTAATTTGTCTATAGCATCTTTCCAATTTTCTGGTAATCCACTTCTACTTGAAAATGAAGTTCTTAATGAACCTTTTGTTTGATTGTAGTTTTCGTCATTATTTAAATATTCTTCTAAACTACTTGGAATTTTATTTTTGACTAATTCTACTTTTTTGAGCTTACCTAATTTCATCATTTGTTTGTAAACAGATGTGTGAACTAGATTTTTAAGAGTTAAAAAATTTTCTGAATAACCCTCTTTAGCAAGGTATCCATTTAATGCTGGAGCAAGTTTAGTTTTAATTCCAAAGTTCGTTTTTCGTTGTAAGATTAAATAACCTTGAGATTTATTGTAAGGAATAGAGAAATAGAAAAATACATCTCTAAAAGATGCGTGCTTATTTCTATCGACATTCATTAATACAGTATTTGTTGCTACCTCTTTTACTTTATAATTATCACCGCTTATACCACTTGAAAAATATCCGTAGCAGATTCTGTTTTCATCATCGAAGGTTGGCAATTCTTCTAATGTTAAATATATTGTTTCATTTCCTGCTTTATCTTTTAATTGATTAATATTTTCTAATATAAAATTTAGAAATTTTTTTAGTAAAGGGTAGAAATCATCTACACTATTAAACGAACTTAAATACGCGTCTTTATTTTTAAATTTTATACTGATAGAGTATGATGCGAGTAGAATTCTTTCATTCATATGTATGAAGTTTATGAAATTTTATAGATAACGTTTACGTTATTGCTGTAATTACGGAAATCGAAAAAAATTGGTTCAATTTATTATTTAGCGAAGCAACAGCGTTATAATTCACTAAATTAAGAAAAAAGAAAATACAAATGGCTTATGCGACAATAGAATTAATAGATTTGAATTCTCTAATTAGTTCGCTATTTTACAATTTTTATTCTATGGTCAATCACTGATATATCCTAACTTTAAAAGCACTATTTCCTCCAACATCTCAACCAACATCCCCTGAATCTGATTATTTCCAAACATCACAGTATGGAAGTCGTATTTTTAAGGATTTCGATCTTCTTTTTATCCCGTTTGTTGTGAATACTCCCTTCTTTATGAAACTCAAAACCGTCGACTTCAATAGCTAGAACAGCTATTTTGCTAAGTTTACAGCAAAATAATAAAGTCCATGTGCGTGAGTGGGTTCTTGAGATATTTTATTTTCACTAAGTTACGTAAAACATCGTATCATGTTCCTGATAGGAAAGTACATAAGTGTACAGTACTTTAAAGTTTATTTACTTATAAACGTTAACGAATTATATTTTTTTGAATAAATATGACTTTTCTCGTAATGATTTAATATCACAATTTTATTTTCATCTTTTATTTCATTCCATCTATTATTCCATACTTGCCAGGCTTTCCATGAATATCCAAAATATAAATCTTTTGAAGATTTTGATAAGGAATGCTTAATTATTGAAATAAATTCTTTTTTATAGATAGTTTTATTGATATCAACAATAGTTAATATTTCAATTATCCACGATGCTAAACTTTCATACTGTCCCCATGCTCCGTCCTCTGTTGTAAACCGTACCTTTCTTTCTAAAATATCAATAATTAGTATCAAAAAATCCTCATTGTAAGGATCGATGTTTAAAGTTCCAGCTTGTAACAATATATTATCAAGAGAAAGATTCAGTTTTAAATATTCATCAGTGTAAACTTTAATACCTACTAACGTATCATTTAATTGTTCTACATTAGTTAAAACCTTTTTAACCTTATCATATTCGTTTGAAAGTTTATAGAAAAATTCAGGAATTGTAACATTTTCAATTACATTTATTCCAAATGAATATTTATAATATTTACATAAAATTCTTTCGACTTCACTTCTATTAAACTGAAAAACATCAGATTTACGTATGCTGTCCCGTTTGGTATTTTTAACTTCATTAAAAATACCATTTAAATTAAAATCACCTAAATTATAACCTAGTATAGCTACAGTTGTTTCCTGTAAAATTGTATAGAATTTTCTGGAAAAGTAGTTATTGTTGTTTTGAAATTGATAATAATCATCCATTGTTATAACTATACTTTTCACATCATTAATTGATCCATGAATGTGATAAATACTATAAAGACTCCCATATCTTGAAATAGAACCACCATCAATAATTAGTTTTGAATTAAAAGGTAAAATATAGTCTGAAAACAGCGTGTCATAGTTTGTGGTGACAATATTTATTTTTTGATATTTAGAGAAAAAATCTTTAATTTCTGCGATTTTATCTTTGTCAATTGTTTTGTCGTTTACTCTTTCTTTTATTATTTTAGAAACCTCTATTTTAAGATTTTTACTCTTTTGGTTATATTCAAAACTTAATATTTGAGCAATTTGAATTAATTCATATTTTGCCGTAATTGTATCTTCACTGTGATTAAATAATTGATTAAATAACACTTTATCTTCATCAATTCTATTACAACATTCAATTAATAATTCTTTCCAGGTTGGTGCCTTTCCATTGGTTAGGTGTTTTGAAAATCCTGACCCAACAAATAACGTTAGTGATTCAGTATGTAAAGCTGCTGCTAAATCTTTAAAATGAGACATAATTAATTCAATAAATAACTACTTACTTAAAATTTCAGCTTTCATTGAATTAAATTCATCTTCCGTGATTATACCATCATCTTTTAAAGATTTAAGTTTAATAAGCTCATCGGCTTTAGAAACTGTTTTTGTTTCTGTAGTTGCAATAGATTGTTTTTTACCTAATTTATTATCTTCTACAATTATTTCGCCAGCTATAAGTGCATTTTCAATATCTACCTGATATCGGCGGGTTTCACCAACACCAATTACAGCATACCATTTTTTTCCGGTACGTTTGTTTCCGCGTTCTTCAATTTTTATCACTTTTCCTTTAAGTCCGTTGTATTGTGAAGACATAGAATTAGCATCTTGAACACCCCAATTGGTACCGTTTGTATTATAGGCACGCATCATACTTGCTGAATTTACTTCTATGTAACGAAAGTAACCATTATCTTTTGTTCCGGTACCAAGTTTTAAATCATTGTCAATTGCAACGAATCCGCCATCTTTTAGTTTTAATACAGCACCATCGAAAGAATATTCTTGTGCATTTACTATTATAGAAAATAGTAGAATAAATAGTAAAGTAATTTTTTTCATGTTATTTTTTATTAGATTGCTGTTTGCGTTTAACTTCTTTAGGTTTTATAGTTTGATTCTCAGTTGCTTCAGTTTTAATTTGTGGCTCAGTTTGTTTAGTATCACTTTCAGTTAAATTACTTTCATTTTCAGAAATTTTATACATTTTAAATTTATTCCAATTCGGTTTTAATTCTTTTAAAACATAATTTAAAATTTTGTAACCACGAGCATTACCTTCATTTTTTACAAAAACTGAAGTTTGCTCAAACGTAATTAAATCAATAAACTTTTCTTGTACAAGTTTTTTAGCATTTTGTCCAATGATTGTATCTCCTGCTTTTGCATTAGAAAATCTACAAGCATATACTACTGGCTTTCCAACTACTGTTAATTCAGCTTGTGTGTTTACTATAGTAACTTCCCCATAGTCTATACCTATACCTAAACCAATATCTTCTAAAAAAACATCGAAAGAATCTTCATTAGAATTATAATGTTTTTCAAATATAATATGACATTCTTTAGCTGCTTTTATAGCATATAATAAAGCATTTTCATTTGAATAAAAGTCTGGAAAGAAAGCTAAAATACCATCTCCGGTAAATTTATCAAATACTCCATAATTTGATTTTATACAATCAGTTAGACTTTCGCTTAACCCTATTATAAACTCTGCAAAATCTTTTGATGATGAAGCTTTAAGCATTAATTCTGTAGATCTACGAATATCAATAGAAACGACTACGGCATTACATATTTTAAATTGTGAAAACTCTTTTAGAAATAAATCAGACTGCATTACTAGCGCAGCACCATCCTCATTTAGTCGGGATATAATATTTGCACGTGCATATTGCTTATCCAACTTTGCAATTATTTCATCTTTTTTTGCATTAGTTTTTAATAACTCATCTTTATCTGCCTTTATTGTTTCCGCATGATTATTCAATTCAGATAATTCTTTTCTTAAATCTAATATTTCTTCAAGATTATTATCCTTTTGAAAACTAATCTGTGGGCTAACAAATTGTTTAGAAAAATCTTGAACTGATGAAATACTTTGCATCATTTCAAGATGCTTTCTAAAAGGTTCAACATAATCAGGCAAATTAGTAAAACTATCTTGTATTGATTTTATATTACTACCTACTTTTGACCAATCATTTTTAAAATTATCATCCATGTTTTTTTAACAAATTTAACAAAATATGTTAAATAAAAAAACTCCCAATTGGGGAGTTAAGAAATATCATACTGAAAAGAATCTTTGCTTTTTGAAACAATAATTGTTCCCAGGACTTTTTTATGGTGAACAACTAATGCGCTGCCGTTTTTAATAACCAGTTTTGCTTTAGATCCGGTTAAGTTTTTCCTTCTACAGAACGTCTACATACTGACTGATTATTAGTTCTAAATTCATCGGCATTTTATTCTCGTTGTTCATGTTCATATTTTTCGAAATCGATAATTGCACGCGACAATTCTATTGCTTATTTATTAAAAAACCTACCTTTACGTAGGTTTTTTAATCGAGCAATTTGCTATTTTTTTTAAATTATTCAGTACTCTTTCAGTTTTAGATTTATTAGGAATTCCTGACCATTCCCATGGGTCTTCTAAATTTTGAAGTTCAATTTTTAAATTATTAATAATTAGTTTCTTCTTACAGCTTAATTCATTCAGCTTTAAAAGGTCAATATATATTAACCTAGCATTATTCCAAACATAATTCGTTTGATTTCTTAATTGACCTTCAATTCTAATTTTGATTGCACTTATAGACATAAATATCTTATTTTAAATTAATAAAACAAAGGTCTTTATTGCAATTTTATAAAAAAAGGACATGAAAATTTGCATGTATAAATCATAAGACCAAACACAAAAAAGCAGTAATTTTAAAATTACTGCTTGTATATCTTAAAGCTAAGCTTCGAAAACTCCATACTACATAATAAGCTTCTTGCGGTTCCTTTCACCGGCTTTCATCTTGAGACCTACGGGCAAGACGCCCCAAGGGCTCTGGCCGAACAGAGTAAATCTAAGACTTATTTATTATATGCTTTTTATTTGGATAAGTCTTTTAATATATTAGAAACTCCTTTTAGTACAATTTGAGATGTAGTTAGATTATTTTGTTTATCCTCGTTACTATCGTTAAATCTACCGAATATTTCTGAATCAAATTTAGAAACAATTAATATTTCACTTGCTGGTATTATTATCCCAAGCTTTTCGTCAATTTCATTCTTCTTATTATTCTCAACGTAATATTTAATTACATCAGTATATTTTGTTGTAATATCTATTGTAAGCTTTTCTTTATTTCTGTAACCGCTAAAATTAGGTATGATTCTAATATATGACTCTGATAAAGGTTCTGAAATTTTATTTACGTACCCAATATATACTTTATTACTTTTAGTTGTTATCATTAAAAGCTTATCTTCATCTCTTAGCTCTGTTAATGAAAACCAAAATAATCTGTCTAGTTGGGATCCAAATTTTCTAATGGTATAATCAAAAGCAAATTTTCTTCTAAATATTAAATTTAGAATTTTAGCTAATGGAAATGAAATAAGTAAAATTAAAATAGAATGCTTAAAACCGAATGTTAAATTTTGATTTCCAATAATTTGGTTTATAAGTGTACTTAAATAAGTTCTACATACTAATAAAGAATTTTTGTATCCGAAAAGACTTTCAGGTTTTAAAACATAAAAGTCGAAAAGAAAGCTAAAAAAAGATATGAATACAGTACAAAGTAATGAGTTGAAAATAAGTCTTTGCCTATCAACTCTTATATTGTAAAATTTAGTTAAATTGAAAGTGAAAAGAAATATATAACCAGCTAAAAGTGGTAATATAATTAAATCTAGCCGTGGCATTATTCTGCATTAGCGAAGTTTCTAGAATTTGCTTTTTTAAAATTAGATACTGATTTGTCCAATTTTTCAATTAACTCTAAAGCTTCTTTATTATCATTAAATAAATCTTCACTTTTCATATAAAAAGCACCAGAAGAAGTTACTCTAACTCTTCTAATATCAGACTTGTCTTTTCTTTTAAGCCATCTATTTATATTTTTTAAAAATTTCATTTTTTAAGGTTTTTTGTTTATGTAAAAATACATTATCAAAATTGATTTACAAAATTTCTTATCAGTTAGTTTTTCTATTAAATAGTGTATAACATCATTTTGGCGCTTCGCGAAGAAGCGGATTACGAAGCACTAAACTATCTGCCTGCATTTAACTTGATAAGAAGCACAAAGGCTCATTTAGCAATCAGCCAGTTTTTTTTCCAAACGCCTGTATGACTACGTGCTTCATTTATTTTTACTTGATCTTTTATTTTATAGTGACCCTATTGATGCTTCTTAGAAAATATTCATTTTTTGTACTAGAAATTAATATGTTTTTGAGTTCATTCCAATATTTAATCTCAACAGTATTTGAAATTTCAGAACAAATTAAAAAGGCAAGTTCTTCTTCAAAATCAATCCACTTTTCACTCATTATTATTTCTGTTCTTGACGAATTTAGGTCTAAATCTCTATTACCTAAAATATCAACAACTAAAACTAGTGGGAAAGGCCAAGAGATTTTTACTTGATTATCTTTTATTCTCCATGATTCAGGAAATAAAGTAGAAGGAACTTCTATTCCATGTAAAGAAAGTCTTGAATTTGAACGTGAAAATGTGCTTAATGAGCGATCTTCATTTATCTCTCCATTGTCATTAATTGTTATTGATTTTGAGAATTCAGAAATAGAATTTTCCGATAATTGAATGTTTCTTTCTAAAGTATATATTTCCCCTTCAATTTCAATGTCTCTAGAGTTCAAATCAATTCTGCTAACAGGATTACCATGACTTTCTAAAATGGCAACTGTTGCAGATCCGATAATTCCACTCTCTTTATTGTCAAGCGATATTTCAAAAGTTCTAATGTTTTCATTCTCTTTCCAAGTACTATCTTTTATTGAAGTCGAAGTAAATTCTTTGAAACTATTTTCATCTCTAATTTTATCATGGGACATCGTTTTTATATTAATTTTAAATGGAGGATTTGGAATAACATTCTCAACAGATTGGATAAAGCCTTGTTCAGTCATTCTTTCCCAAGGATTCTGAGTTTTTCGAAGGATTAATTTTGTAGTGGTACCGGGGGTTTCTCTTTTACCTTCTTTAATCCAAAAAATGCTTTCCTGACCTTCAACAGTTATGTTCAAAGCATCACTTGATTTATGAGGCGCATATACTCTTTTTGTATCGACAATTAATGTATCTGCTACCATAAAGCAAGATAAAATTCCAATACCAAATCTTGATGTGGGAGTAAAATCTGCGTTTGATTCAGATTTTAAATTATAAAAGTCCGTTGATTTGTAAAATGATGAACCAACTTTTGAGTAGTAATTGTCAATTATATATTGATCCATTCCTGTTCCATTATCTTCAATTTCAAGGATTATATCTTTATCTTCTATATAGTATCTAACTGTTACCTCAGGTTGATAAGAATTTCCCCATTTTGATTCTTGTGCTTGTCTCAAAAGACAAGCATCTATAGAATTCTGCAACAATTCTCGCAAAGCAACCTCAGGATTTCCATAAAGTTTTGTTCCCATTAGAAGGTCAATAACTTGTCTCTTACTTAAATTGAACTGAGTATCTCTATAAATATACTTTGGCTTATTCCGAATATCTGTTTCTGTTCTTATTTTTTCACGATTAACTTTAAACGGAAACTTTAGATTAACTTCTCTGCTTTTACCTTTATTAAATTCATTAAGCGAATTAGCAAGATTATTGCAGATACTAAGTTCTTGATCAATCATGTTGCAAAAAGAATGTATTGATGCTTCAATAGCAGGATGTTTACACTTAGCATTAAATTGAATCAATTCAGGACTTATTTCCCAAGCTTCAACAGCTCTGTGTTTATTCCATTCATTTATTGATATGGGATGTCTTACATAAAGATGAGAATACAGAACTGGTGGAGTTCTTTTAGCATCAAAATCTAAAATGTCAGCAAGCCTTAAAATAATTCCAATCACCGGAAGACAAGCAAAATTATTTGAACCACACAAGAAATTTTTATCAAGGTCGAGCAATGTTAATGCATCTTCATTATGACTAAAACAAATTTGAGCAAACTCAACAGTCAAATCTGTGTCGCGGAAAAGTATTTTTCCATTCCAATCTCTGTCAATAATTTCTCTAGCTCGGTCAGCGTGTGTTTGACGAATAAATTCTGTTATTAAATATGATTTAATAGTATCGGCATCTGTATTTTTTCCTTGTATTATTAAGCGATTAATGATTTCATTTTGATCAGGTCTTGCTGAATAAAATCTTTTGAACTCATTATACGATTGCTCCTCTTCTCTATTTTCAAATTCAGGATCAGTGTCCCATATTTTTTTCCATGCTATGACATTTTTTTCATCTGGGGACATCCCTAAATCATGAAAAAATGCAGTCAATACAAGTAGCATCAATTCGGGTGAGGAAAGGTTTTTTATTACGGACTCCGTTAAGAGTTTTTCCATTAAATTTAATACTCTAAACAAATGGTCACCGTCATGGAGTGTAAACTCACCCATGTGTTTTATAATGGTTTTTGTGCGTTGAAAAGCATAAGATACGGCACTATCTACCAATGTAATTACCTCGGTGTCCTTATCCTGACATTTAATTTTTAATGTATTATAAATTAAACTTTTCTGAAGTCTCAACAGGAATTCATCTTTATAGTCGTCTGTCATTTCAAAATTTATTCGTTTTGATGTTTGTATGTTCGTGTTTTAGCATGGGGCATAACTTTGCGGCAGCTTGATTAAGTTACGTAGCACAAATGGAATTTGCAAGCTCAGTAATTTTGTCAAACTGCTGATTTGCGAAGCAGCCCTTAGGGAGTATTGCACAGCTAGCAGTGAAGCTGCCGCCAAATACGTATTAAGCTTCCTGCGGTTTCGTTCAATGGGCTTTTATCTCTTGTCTGTAAGACAGAGATGAAAGCTTAGTTATTAGCCGTAGTTATTTTATTCTATTGACTCATATTTTTCAATTGCGCTTCTAAATTGTGAATCGCATTCATCAATAAATGATTTCTTATTATTTATCAGATCTGCAAATTTTTCGTATATACTCTTATATACAATTTGGTGAGCTTTGTGTCCAATATTTTCTTCTATATATTCGTCAATCTCAAAATCAGCTGATATAGCAGATTCAAGTAAATTCATTAAATCTTCTTTGGAAATTTTATCAATTTCTATCCATTGGTCGGTCTGTTCTTTTTCTTGTTTAAGAAAGTAGCCTTTATTGTCTTCAATTTTTAAGTATTTCATAAGTTTCGGTTCTACGTTTGTTATATTCATCATTTCCTGCCTCTAAACAATTCAGCATGACATCATAATTATCAATGATTTCTCCATTTACGGATTTCAAATGTTTATCAGCTGGATGTCCTGAAAAAGTTTTATAAACTATTTCATTATTCACAATTTCTCTTTTAGTACACGCAATATAATTAGGTTTTATTGAAGCTCCAACAGTACTATTGTGAGTAACAATTATTACAGGTATCGATTTTGATATATCTCTTAATAAAGCATTTACTTCATTTTTTAAAAAAATATTATCAAAAGAAGATTCAGGTTCATCGATTAACAACATTTCATGTTTTAAAGCATCGTTTATTTCATGCAATAAATTGAATTCCGACCGTTCGCCTCCGGATACTTCAAACCCAAGTTTGTTCAAGGTTTTATATTCGATATCAATAAAAAATTTATAGAGTTCAGTTTCTTCAATATCCATACTTTGCAAAGATTTTAGAAATTTAAAAGGTAAATGATAATTTGCAAAAGCACCTGTTAAAGAGGTTTGCCTTCTGTAAAACTTTTTCAAGTGCGTAGCACTTGTAAAAACTTTTGCGATCGCAACAATTTTGAAACCTCTTATTTCTTTTCTATCGATTTCTCTTTCTATTTTTAAGTCATTTACAATCCTATTAAATTTTTTAACTTTCTCTTTTTCAATCAATATTCTATAAAAATCTGCATCTTCTGGTACAGTTGAAGATGTTCTAAAACGTAATTCGTCTTTTATTTTTGAAATTAAAGTGTTTACCCAATCCTTTTTTAAGTTAAGTTCTTCAACTCTTAAATATTCTTTCATCAAATCAATTTCTAACAATTCTAGAGATTGATATGTTAAGTGTTTTTCAATTATATTTTTGTATTCTGAGTTTTCTTTTAACGTTTTAGCAGCAGAAATTAAATTTTTTAATCCGAGTAAATCTTTTTTCGTAAAGAGATTTTCGCTAAATAATTTAGTATTGGAAAAGGCATCAGCCTTTTCGTTGTCTGATGCATATTTTAGTAAAGAATTTAAATAATTTTCGATTTCTATTTCATTCTGTTTTTCATCAATATTTTTCACAGAATCAATAACTTGTTTAAATTCATTTAAAAATTCTTCAGAAACAGTGCTGTGTCTTCGCGAAAGTAACTCTTCAAATTTTTGTTCGTCATTTTGTAATAATGAAAATTGTTCTATAAACTTAACGTTTTCATGATTATGAAATATTTTATTTAAAGTTACTGTTTTACCTGTTGAACGTTCACCTAAAATAACGTTTAATCCAGTTGATAACATCAATCCATCATCTGTCGCTTGAAAAAATTCGTTTCCTTCTTCTTTAGAAAGAAAGACTTTTTGTTTATCAGTTAGACAAGACTTTATGCCCATTAAAGTAATTTCTTCTAAATCAACAAAAGTTTGTTGTGTTGAAAAATTTTTCATCGAAGAAAAATATCTGGAATCACTAAAAATTACAGGAACTAAGCTTTCAGAATCTTTTATACATGTTTTGAATTTTTTGTAACTTGAAACTTCTCCTGCGCTAATTAAAGTATTTATTTTTTCTATAATCTCACTTGAAATGATTGGATTTTTTTGATAATGAGGAATAAGTAAATATTTATCTAGTGTCGTGAAAATATCGTTAAATTGTTCTAATGTTATGAAGTCATCTTTAGTTGTGATCAGCGAACTCACCCGATCACATTTTTTTGAAAAATCATTAATTTCAGATAAATCTTTATTGTCAGCAATTAGCAATAGATGTCCTCGCTCTAAATCAATTTCAATTCCAGGAAAAACAGTTATATCAAGTTCTTTAACAATTTCATTATACTGCTTAAAATCAAATAAGTTATGATTGGTTATAGCTATTGCGTCAATTTCTAATCTTTCAGAATACTCTTTTAATTTAGACAGGTCAAAATCAAAAGCTTTGTCACTCACAGTAGCAATTGTATGTATGTGTAAGTCAATTTTCTTCATAGTTTTTTAATTTGCACGATTTTTCTAGATAATATTCATCTTTATCATTTTTAGATATTCCGTAAGGAAGATTAATTTTGAAAAAATTGTTTAGTATAAAGTTATTTTTAAAAGTTATATTTTAGAACATTTGAAATTTAAAAGTCTAAAAGTTGTTAAAATTTTTAATATCTATGATTATGTTGGTTTTATATTTTCTTCAAATATACATTGCCAATTTCAAAAAACTTTACGGCTTTCCGTAAAATCACAAGAAATTGAAATATTCCTTCTAATATTTTTATTAGCGAATCTAAAGTTGCAATAGTCCTTATTGTTATCAGTAAGTTTTTTTTTTTGGTTATCAATCTTAAAGTAGGCTTACACCATTACAACATTTCGCCTGTCTTTAATTTAACTTACCTATTAATCAGACCTATATAAATACGCTTAATGAAAAAAGGACATTTCTCAAATTCTACTACCATTAAAAAATATCATTTACTGTTACTGTTTCTGCGTCCATTTCATTTAAGAGTTTTTACTTAATAAGTATTTTGCTAAAAAGCAAAATTTAATTTTTCATCTTGTAAATAGCTTTTAATTTAAATTCAACTAAAAAGGAGATATCATAAACTATAAATAATATTATATTTTTACTCTCCTAAGAATTTTTGAGATGTCATCATCATATTCATTTACCCATACTGTTTTTACACCTAGTGACTCAGAATCTTTTTCTTCATATGTACTGTTATATTTAATTAGAAAATCAATTGTTTCGTCAAGTAGTAACTTTTCTTTAATTTTTTCGTCATAAATATCAGGATTCTGCAAAAAAATCGCATCAATTCTCTTGTGGAGAGTGTCTTTGTCAATTTTCTTTTTAAAAATATAATGGTATGTCTTTTGTTTTTTTTGAGAATTTGCGATATCAAGAAGTCTTCTAATATTTGGATCAGACAATGAAGTGCCAATGAATAAACAAACCTTATCCCGAAATTTATTTATTTGAACAATATTATTCCAACTGTAAATGTTTGTATATTGCTCATGGTAAACAAACTCACCCAAAGTTATTCTATTGTCATCGCTTATCTTGCTGTCTCTAGGTAAAAAACCATGAACATGGAAAATTTTTAAATCATTTTTGGCTGTATCAATTGATTGACCATAAACACTCTGAAAAGGCATATCTATGCCTTTGTCTTTTAATTTTCTTTCAATAATATCATCATAGTTATATGTGATAATACTATCAAGATTTGGGCTATTGCCAGGAGCTAAACATAATCTAACAATCTCATCCATAACTTCAGATGATGAATTTTCGTCGTATGTTTCATACAATGCCTTTTGAACTTCGATTTCAAATCTATTTTTATTTTTCTTATCTAGTTCGTCATAATATGTTTGCAGATATCGACCGGCAACCAAAGGACTTGGGTTAAATACTTTTGAAAATAGTTGAGAAATTAGCAAAGCGGTAGCAGACTCTTTTTCTATCGTTTTGACTAGTAACCTCTGTAAAAGATTATCCCAAGTAGGAATATTAAACTTGAATGATACCCCCGCACCTAAAACTAATGATAGATTTCCTGCTGTGTAAGCCTCCTTTAAGTGCTTAATTGCTGTATCTTCTGTTGAACGTGATGACCGAGGTAATGAATTTGATAAATGTAAAAAATTTACATCAGATAATTTACTTATTAAATTATTAAGATAATTTATACTATAATGCTCGACAATCCTATTATCAAAGTTAGTATTTATCGTTAAATTGTCATTAAGTGATTTGTCATTATAGATGGAAGTATCAGCATCATCAACTTTCACATCTTTTTTCAATTTAGTCATTGATATATAATTAGTGCTTTTTTTTAAAAATTTTTTATAAAAATACAATTTTTTAATAATTGTTAAAATTTATTTTTAACAAAAAACCCAAACATAATTTATGTTTGGGTTTTAATTATGTAAATAATTAAAAAATTTAAGAAACATCTTTTTGCACTCCAAACAATGGGTCATCAAAAAAATAGGTAAGAGTAATATTTAATGTAATGCAAAATTGAGCAATTGTATAAATAGAAACTCCTCTTTCATTATTTAAGTTTGTCCACCTATTAATGGCTTGCCTATCTTTAAAAGAAATGGTTGCAAAATCATTCTGTTTCAATCCCTTATCTTCTAATAAATTATTGATACGTTTTTTAATGTTATTTTTTAATTCTATATCTGCTTCTGTATGTTTTGCCATATAGCAATAATAAATTAAATCTAAAAATAATTTGTAATCCATTTGGTTTACAAATTATTTATTACTATGTTTGTTACCTAATTACATGTAAAAGTGTATTTTTGCGATACTTTATAAGAAAATATTAAAGCTATTGCTTAGAATCTCGAACTGAAAACTGGTAATTTTTAACACACGAGATGATAAGTAGATTAGCTCACGACCATGGCGTGAGCTCACTTATCTGTGTGTAGGGTATACCAGTACCTCAGTTCGGATAATGTTGAGTTTCACGCTTTTTTATATGCTTTTTACTCAACCTTTTGCCGGTTATGGTGCTGTGTACAGGCACTAATATTTAAACAATGTTATTTTTTGTGGTCGTTTAACCTTTAATCTAAAATTTCATACCTCGTTTTGCGTATTGGTACATCAAACCGTAAGGTTCACAGCTTCCAAGCTGTAAGATATAGTCTGGACATAAAAAACGAATGGGTCTATATATTAAATGTCGTTAAATCAAAAATTTTCATTGAATAACACAGATGCTCTATAAACAAGCGGTATTAAGGTTTTGGCGAGTGTCAAAAAGGTGAAGTTGACGTTAAGAACATCGGGTCGCAAAGCGATCGTTCCGATGGGCTAGACAACAAACCAAATTTTGACCGCTAAAAGCTTGACCGCAATAAAAGACTTTTGGTACTTTTTGTCTAAAAAGTACAAGAAAAAAGGAGTCGATTAAGAAGCATTTCGCCAAAAAGCGAAACCGAAAAATTTTCGGTTTGCCAACAGCGAGGATACTAAATAGATACTGTATGGATAAAGCATGGATAGTGCATGAATCACATTTTCGGAAAAAATAGTAGAAAACAGTGGTTTATTCTAAATTTCTCAATTTAGTCAGAAAAAACAGAAAATTTAAAAAAGGAAAAATGGGTGTTTTAAGAGGTAAAAACAGTTAAATATAACAAATTAAAAACAAACGGTGAAACACCGTTTGCAAAAATGCTTTTTTTCACCTTAACGGAATTGTCCAACAATACAATTTCGATTAAATACTGAATAGACTTATTAGGAGAATCAAAGCGCCATTAGGTCAAAAGCGTTAGTTGAACCAACGATGGGAGCGTAAGATGATCGGGGTGTGAAACACTGTTTCGATCAAATAGCGATCGAGGAAAAGTTCAACCGTTTTTGAACTGAGGCAAGATTAAAAAGAAAAGATTTTTGCTTCTTTTCATCGGAAAAGAAGAGAAATATTGAGTTCAGTGAAACCGGATTGATAGATTGAAGAACATTTAGCTTTATCAGTTGTATCTAACTTTTACCTTGATGTAAAATCGAAGATTCATCGAAACATTAATGTAAAAATGATAAAGTAGAGATAAAGTTACAAAAGATCAAGACTCTATTTTTTCAACGGTCAACAAACTTCTTGAAAAGGAAATCAAATAATCGCTCCCTACGGTCGTATTTGATCTATACCTTCTCTTCAAAGAGTTGACACTCGCTGAAAAAATAATGTCGAGTTTAAATCTGGAATTTAATTTGAAATTGAAAAGGAGTACAAACTGAGCGGTATGATGTTTTGGTCGAGTGTCGAACCACTGCATGAAGTGTCAGCAGATCGGGGTGCAAGGCACCGTTTCGATCTGGTAGCTTCAAAAGTGAATTTCGACCGATTAAAAGATCGCCGCAATAAAAGCACTTTTGGTACTTTTCGTGCGTGAAACCGAAAAGGTTCATGGCTTCCAAGCTTTAAAATGAATTTTGGACATAAAAGTACAAAGAATGATAACAGTAAAATCAAATCTTGGCGTGGGCTCACTTATCACGAGGAGAGAATTTTCGAAAAACGGGCGCGCGCGCGAGGTAAAATTTTAAAAAACGAATTATGAATTAAAACAAACTAAAAACTGATAGCTATACGCTAACATCACAAATAAAACCTTGCAACTAAAAACAAATCATAATACAAAAAAGTAGTTTGCTAAGGTCGGAGCCAAGCACATAACGACTTCCAAATCATAAGAGAGTATTAATTTATAACAAGGTTAGTTTATTGAAAGTAGTTAAAAACTGGAGGAAGTTATGTGCCGCCGCTCTGAAAAAAATAAGAATAAAACCATAAACCCAAAGCTTTTTTTTGGGCTATGTGGAGAAGCCCCATTTAAGCTTTGGCTTTATTACATTCCGAAGTTGAAACAGTTTAAAATGGATAACCAAATAGTCAAGGAATGGCGATCTAAAAACGACATTATAAAAAAGCCGTAAAGCGATGAGTGTTTTTACACGTTAAAAACAAAATGCCTGTTTGAGCGTAGCGAGTATTATTTTGTTTAGAGTAAAAATAGGAAGAGTAGGCTTTTTTATGGAGTCTTGATTTTTTGGTTCGTTTTGTATCAAGACAAAATGAACAATAGAAAATTAAAAACTGGATGTGATGCTGCATCAAGTGCAGCATGACACTGCGGATAGATCTATTGACACGTATTTCCGAGCTGGCATTCACGGCGGAGTGAGCGTCAGTAAGTTGAAGACAACGTAAAATCAAAAGCTGTTTGAGAACTTGTTCGAGTTTTTTTGATTTAGTTGTCAAAACGTAAACTGACCACGAGCAGTGGAGCCGAGGCGTTTTGTTTCTTTTGCGCGACAAAAGAAAAAACAAAAAGATTCAAAAAACAAATGGTGATTGTAAAAACAGACTTATGATTAAAAACTAAAATCAAAACATAAACCTACAAGGTTTTCAAAACCTCGCAGGTTAAAAAAAAAATCCCCCTGAAACAAAGTTTGGCAACCGAATCAGGGAGATAGTATTAATTAACGAAATAAATTAACAACCCAAAGGTATGAAAAAAATTACTTTTGCAGCACTTGCTGTACCCCTAATGTGGGTGTTGCTATTACTACTATTCTTTAACAGCAACAAATTACACGCGCAAGAAACAATTCTAAGCGGCGTGGTAAAAACTGCCGACGGTACACCAATAGAAGGCGTAACCGTGTGGCAGCAGAACACCGATAATGGTACCCAGACCAATGAACAGGGCTTCTACACCTTAAGTATCTCACCAAATGCAGTCATCGTATTCGAATACATCGGCTATAAAACCCAGACCGTAAATGCCTCCGGCAGTATACTAAACGTTACCCTTACGGCAGATGATGATACTTTGGAAGAATTGGTAATCAATGCCGGTTATTACAGCGTGAAAGACAAAGAACGAACCGGAAGTATTTCAAAGATCACCTCGAAGGAAATTGGTCAACAACCGGTAGCCAACCCGCTGGCCGCAATGCAGGGACGTATGGCAGGGGTGAACATTACGCAGAGCAGCGGTACCCCCGGCGGCGGCTTCGATATACAGATCAGGGGGCGCAACAGTTTACGAACCGAGGGTAATGCGCCCCTGTATATCGTTGACGGTGTTCCGTATCCTTCACAGTCAATGTCCCAATCCGAAATATCCGCAGGCGTTATGCCTTTAGGTAATGTCAGCCCGCTTAACAGTATTAATCCCGGTGACATCGAAAGTATCGAGGTATTAAAAGATGCCGATGCAACATCAATTTATGGTTCTCGTGGATCCAATGGTGTAGTGCTCATCACTACAAAAAAAGGTAAGGCAGGTAAGTTAAATGTCTCTCTGAATACGTACACCTCGGTAGGTACTGTAGGTAACTTTATGAAACTGCTTAGTACCCACGAATATCTGCAGTTGCGCAGGTCAGCCTTTGCGAATGACGGTATTGCCGAATATCCTGCAAATGCCTATGACGTTAACGGAACATGGGATCAGAACCGATATACCGATTGGCAGAAAGTGCTGATGGGAGGGAAGGCGGTTACCCGTGATACTCAGTTTTCCTTATCAGGTGGCAACGAACAGACTCGTTTTCTTTTAAGTGGAAGTAGAAGGAATGAAGGAACGGTATTTCCCGGGGATTTTCAATACAAACGCAGCCAGGTTTTAATGAATTTGAACCACCAGTCGAAAGACGAAGCTTTCAGGTTGAACTTTTCAGGGAATTTTGCGCAGCAGGCTAACAACTTGGCTGCATTCGATTTAAGCAGTTATGTGTCGCTGCCTCCAAATACTCCCGATTTGTATGACGCAGATGGTCGTCTGAACTGGGAAGACGGTACGTTCGAAAATCCTCTTGCGAATCTTGAAGCACTTTATAAAAGTAACAATACACTCTTGAACAGCAGGCTGGGCTTAAATTACAGGATTAGTGGTTCGTTGGAAGCAAAGGTCAACCTTGGTTACAATTCCTATCAGGGTACAGAGAATAAGATACTGCCACATACCATGTACAACCCGCTTTATGAATTTACCAGTGAACAGTCTTCTGTCTATAACGGGAACGCGCAAAGGGTAACTGTTTTGGCAGAACCACAGCTTTTCTGGAGCAGTTACGGCGAAACCAGCCGTTGGGAAGCACTCGTAGGGACTACTTTTGAACAAACCGATACCAGAAACCTATTCGTTATGGGTACGGGTTTTAGCAGCAACATCCTGATAAACGATCTTGGTTCTGCATTACAGCTCAATGTCTTGGATAATTCAAAAAGCCAGTATAAGTACCAGGCTTTCTTCGGAAGGTTGAACTACCACTACAAAGATCGTTACATCATTAATCTTTCAGGAAGACGAGACGGATCCAGCCGCTTTGGCCCGAACAAGCGCTTTGCGAATTTTGGTGCGGCGGGTGTTGCATGGATATTCAGCAGAGAAAATTTTTTAGAATCGTTGGAATGGCTTGATTTCGGAAAGCTTCGTACAAGCTATGGAATTACCGGTAGCGATCTGCTAGGCGACTATCAGTACTTGAACACTTACAACGGTGGTGATAGATATGGAAACATCAACGGAATCAGACCTGCTCGTCTGTATAATCCTGATTTTAGTTGGGAAGAAAACAGGAAATTCGAATCGGCACTGGAACTGAGTATGCTTAACAACCGGCTTTCGGTTGATATTTCGTATTTCATCAACCGCTCTTCAAGTCAGCTTGTGGGAATTCCGCTTCCGGGAATCACCGGTTTTGAAAGTGTACAGGCAAATCTTGATGCAGTTGTTGAAAACAGCGGGCTTGAAATTGGGTTACAGCTGCTGGCATCAAACAAAGGTAACTTCAAATGGAAGACGGGCTTAAACCTCACACTTCCTAAAAATAAACTGATATCGTTCCCTGATTTGGAAGCTTCTACCTATGCAGACAGATATGTGGTGGGCAAAAACATCAATATGAGAAAGCTTTACAAACTTAAAGGAATCAATGAAGAAACGGGACGTTACGAATTTGAAGACTATAATCAGGACGGCCAAATAACCATTGACGACCGTAAGTTTGTTAAGGAAATCGGGGTAACCGCATTCGGTGGGTGGCACAACAGCTTCAGTTATAAAGGCTTTATGCTCGATTTCCTTATCCAGTTTGTAAAACAGCAAAACTACAATGCGTATTATACTTCCGGACTTCCGGGAGCTATGGTTAATACATTGAGCGAACCGGGTGACAAGGTTTTTCAGAATCCAACAACGGGTGCGGATTATGAAAGCTTGCAGGCTTTTATGAGATACAGGGAAAGTGATGCCGTGATCGGAGACGCCTCGTATATAAGGCTTAAAAATGTACAGCTGAACTATACGCTTCCCGAAAAATGGCTCGGATGCAGGGCGGTACTCTATCTACAGGGGCAGAACCTCATCACGGTTACCAAATATAACGGCTTGGATCCGGAATTTACTGCTGCGGGCTACGCACCTGCATTAAAAGTAGCGGCATTCGGTTTTAATTTAAATTTTTAATTATGAAGACAATTTTAAAAATAACAGGCTATGTCTTTTTCAGTCTTACGCTTTTCTGCTGTAATGATTTTGAGGAGGCAGAACCGGCAAACAATCAGATGTTGTGGGAAGATGTTTTTAACGATGCCCAAACAGCACGTGCTGCAATGACACAGGTGTATGCGGATATGCGGCAGAACGGTTTTCTTACTGGCAATGGCAACGGTATAGGTTGCCTTGCAGGATGCCTTGCCGATGAACTAGTAGCATATTCAAATATACCGGACAGCTTTCAAGCGTTTTATACGCTGCAGATTACCGATGGAAGTAAAACCGTAAAGGCACTTTGGAACAGCAGCTATAGACAGATTTACATGTGTAATGCCATTTTACAGGGTATTTCACAAAGCACTATGTTGGAAGAAGAAACAAAAAAGCAACTACGGGGCGAAGCATTGTTTACAAGGGCGCTGGTTCATTTCTATCTTACCAATACTTTTGGGGAGATACCCTATATTACTGCTACAGATTATAACGTAAACAGGAAGATGGGCAAGATAAAGCCTTCAGAGGTTTATCAGAAGGTTGTCGCTGACTTGGAAGAAGCTGCTATGCTGCTGCCAGTTCAAGAAAGTCCGCTGAAAATCTATCCCTCAAATAAAACCGCCTACGCTTTTTTAAGCAGGGTACACTTGTACCAAAAAGAATATGCCAAAGCTTACTCAGTTGCACTTTCATTACTTCAGGATACGGAATTGAATACGCTGCAGCCGTTGGATAAGGTTTTTCTAAAGGAAAGTACGGGTACGCTTTGGCAGTTTGCTCCAGCTACCGCTAGTGCTAATACGTTGGAAGGAGGTTTCTATGTTCTTGCAGCGGCACCTTCAACCCGTACGGCATTGCAACCGGAACTCGTGGAAGCGTTTGCTGTGGATGATTTGAGAAAAACGGCATGGGTAGGCAGCGTTACGGGAAGTTCCGTACTGTACTTTCCTTTAAAGTATAAGGAAAGCAAACCTTCTGGTGCTTCAAAAGAATATTCGGTAGTTTTTAGGATAGAGGAACAGTTTCTTATTGCAGCAGAAGCGGCTGTGCTACTGGGTCAATGGCAAGATGCCAACCACTGGTTGTCGGTATTTAAAGAAAGCCGTGGCTTGCAGCATGTTTATTCGGAAATGGAAGAAGTCCTGATGGCTGAAATAGAACAGCAGCGACGTTTGGAGTTTTTTACAGAATCGGGGCACCGCTTTTACGATCTGAAACGTTGGAACAGGCTTCATCAGAAGATGCCTCAGCTAAAGCAAAATTGGACCACCCGCTTCGAGCTACTTCCTATTCCTCAGACGGAATTATTGTTAAACCCCAACCTGTTACCACAGAATGCAGGTTACTAACACCATAAACGATATGCAGTTTTTAAAGAAACTTTTTTTTATATTTATTTATATTTATGGAAGCACCTGCCCGGTTTTCGGGCAGGAAGTTTCTGCCTACGCTGTGGACAGCTGTTGGCATAATCTGGGAAATGTCTCATTGTCTCCAGATGGCCGATGGGTCAGCTATATGAAGGTTTATAACGATAGTACCTTATGGGTACTTAAATCCGCGAATGGTTCAGCACCCGATAAAAAATTTAAGGATGTTTTCGTCAGCGGATTTATCGGAAAATCTGGTTTTGTACTGCAAAGCAGAACCAAGGTAGAGTTTCACAACCTTGAAAACGATGAAACCGAAACTTTTGAAAATGCAAGAATAATCACCACTACATATAATTGGGATAAAGGCGCGTTTATCCATCAGAAAAATAAAGTCCTTACACATTATGATTCTAACATTAAAAAAACACGGTGGGAAGGGGTAGAACAGTTCCAATATGACCGAGAGGAAAACAGACTGATTTTACGAACTGCCAACGAATCGATTCTTTACACTAAAGACAGTAAAGGCTGGAAACTGCAAAAGAAAGGATCGTTTACTGAACCGTGGATGAAGTTGAACTTTACCGATACTGGGTATTGGTATGTTTACAGAAAGAAGGAAGACTTCTTCCTAAAGGTTGTAGATAATCTGTCGGAAAAGGAATATCCTGTACAAACAGTTGAGGGAAATTACAGATTGGTTGAACGGATCGAAGATCTGGAATGGGATGGCGAACGTCTTTGGTTTAAACTTGATGACGATAGTGATAAGGTTCTAACTGATTCTGATATGAGTTCTGTTTCTAATGCCCCGGAGATATGGAGAGGAACAGACAAATTGTTTTACCCTGTAAAAAAATACATGCAGGGTGCGGTTCTGGGATCTTATACACCTTCTAAAAAATTATTGAACATATTAAAGGATACTGTTTACTCCAGCTATGTACTAACAAACGAAGGAAAGACGGTATTAATGTACAACAGTCTAACACATCAGAAATACATTCGTCATGATGATATGCTCAGGGCATCCTTGTGGGATACTTCAACCGGTAAACTGTTACTAAAAATGGACGCTCTTTCCCCATACAAGAAAAATATGGTTTTAACACAAAAAATGGATAAGGTTGTTCTTTTTAAAGAAGGTGGCTGGTGGGTTTATGAAATTGAAAGCGGGAAATGGATTTCACTTTCAAAATTTATGTACGGAACCGTTTCCGATGATGATTCTACCTCTGGTACCGAAAGAATAGCAAATTATTACGCTATCCTCTCATACGATGAAAAGAACCTCTACCTTCATGATAACTACGATGTATGGCATGTGAATCTCGAAACATATGAAAGCGTACGTTTGACCAAAGGTAGGGAAGAAAAAAAAATATACAGGATAGCGGAAGCATCTTTCACCCATTCGCGCATCATAAAGTCGTGGGAATGGTCGTACCAGTATCGTTTGGTTAAAAACAAGGAACTGGTATTTTCAATAGAAGCAGAAGACAAAACAAAACAGGGGTTGGCATATTTAAATAAAGGGAAGGTGGAAGAGGTAGTTTATACAGATGCAAAAATTTCATCCCCAAAAACAGCAGGTAATTTCATAACCTTTGTAAAAGAAACGTTTAACACTTCCCCTGAACTCTGGATGTTCGACCTAAAAAAAGAAAAGCTGACCAAGGTATTGGAAAGTAATAAAGAGTGTGGTGATATAGGCTGGGGTAGGGCTGAAATGATCAGTTATGAAGTTGATGGAAAAACCTACAGTGCCGCTCTGTTTTTTCCTAAGGATTACGATGCAGACAAAAAATATCCGATGGTTGTGAATTTCTATGAGGCAGAAGCCGAGCGGAAACATGAATTTGTACCTCCGAACTATCAGTATGGTGACGGCTTCAACAAAACGGATTATTCCGTGAACGGTTATTTTGTACTGACGCCCGATATTCATTACCAAATCGGAAACCCCGGTGGCAGTGCGGTAAAACATTTGGAACAAAGTGTTTACGCTGCCTTAAAAAAAGCATCTGTCGATAAGGAAGCCGTAGGACTGTTGGGGCATTCCTTCGGCGGTTATCAGGTAAATTATACCGTCGGTCACAGCAACCTTTTTAAAGCTGCGGTGTCAAGTGCGGGTATATCCAATCTGGTGTCATGGTACTTCCATATATCGGCTAATACGTTTCGTCCCGAGTTCTGGCGTATGGAAGGAAACCAGCTGCGCATGGGTAAAAGTTACTTTGAAATAAAGGAAACGTACGAAAAACAATCGCCAATAAGAAGTGCGGATAAAGTTAATACTCCGTTGTTATTGGTTGCAGGGAAAGAGGATCAGCACGTAATCTATACACAGACAATAGAAATGTATCTGGCTTTGTACCGCTTACAGAAACCTGTCACTATGCTTCTTTATCCCGATGAAGCGCATGGTTTGCTGAAGAATGAAAACAACATTGATTTAAGGAACAAGGTAATGCAGTGGTTTGATTATTATCTGAAGCAGAAAGAAAAACCTGATTGGATGAATGCAGATTATTAAAGAGAGCCGCAAATGCGGCTCTCTTTTTTATAGGATGCTGTATCTTATGTACAATTTTTACGAAATCTGAAAATATAACTTTTCTCTTCTGCAAATTTATATGCAGCCTTATCTACTTAAGTAAGTGTTTCAAAAAAAACAGTTATCAAGTTTTTTTATTATGTTGTATATATTAAGATAATTCATTATGTTTGTTAAAGCATTTAACATAAAAACATGTTTGAAATATATTGTTTGTGATAAAGTTATGCATTTTGTGGTTGATAGCAATTATATTAAAGGTTCTGTAAAATCAGAGCAAATCTATAATCCATTAAATGATTTATTAGAGGTTCAAAGTACTTACGATTCTCATGAAGTTTTGGGCGTGCAACTTCATCTACACTATATATTCTTGTGGAAAATTTAGATACACCTGATAAAAACAAAAGGCTAAGTTTATTTCTACACTTGCTTTGTTAATAACTATTAACGCAAATAATCACAACTAAAACTAAAAAGTATGAAAGCACTAGTAACAACAATTGTAGCCATTCTGTTTTCAGGAGCGCTGTGGGGGCAGGAGGGATCAAAAGTGAAAGATTTAGAAGAAATTTCTGCTACTGTTGGGGCAGAAATACAAAAGGATACACTTACGAAAAGATCTAAAGAAGACGAGATAAAGGAACTGATACAAAAAGTAATCGACAGTAACAAAGATCAGAAAATTGCTATCGGTGAGATAAAGTTAAAAAATAGAACTATTGTATTTGATGACGAAATCGTTAGTAAATTGAAAAAAAATACCAATAAAGATGTCAATGGTATTTTACACGACCTGTATCTGAAGTTTATTGCGAAGGAAAAAACAGACAATAAGCAATACAAGACGCTTACTATCAAAGTAAATAATGATACAGTATCCTATGTTACTCCAGTCGTTAAAATAGACAGTGTTAAATTTGATATTCAGGAAGGAATGTTGGAATTTGTAAAAGTCTATCTCAATGATGGTACGACCTATACAAATAAAAAAGCACCAATCGCTATCATATATTTCGAAAAACGAGGAAACGACAGATTGTACAACGCAGACGGTAACAAATTTGTGCTACTTAAAGATATTGCAACTTTTGACACCGATAAGCGCTTTGGTTATCTTCCCGATAATAAGAGATTCAGTATAGAAAATAAAAATGATAGTATTCCAGGAAAACTTAGCCTTTCAAGAAACAGTGATATCAACTCTTTGGTGAACTTTACGGCATATTCCGATTTACTTGGTTTATTAGGTGATGAACCAAATGCCTTGGTCAACTTCGAGGCAAGTGCCAAGTTTTATTTACATCGTTTGAATATACCTGAAAGTTATGTTTACCTGTTCCCCACATTCCAACCTCATTTTCATTATAACAGAGTGGATAGTAAGTTCGATAGTATCGTTGTTGAAAATAATAATATAAATCCAACCGAGATTTTCCGTAGATATAATTTTGCTGTAGGGTTTGATGTCACTGCGTTCAGATGGGATTGGAGACCGGCCAATTCTTTTGAATTGAAAGCAGGATATTTATATACATCAAGTAAGGTCTACATTGATGACCAACGCACTAATGCAATCAATCATGTAAAGCATATTGAAGTTAATCTAAAATCTAAAGTGATTGACAACTTTGGGATTGATATAAGTGCCAGATATATTTGGCAAAAACTCAACGAAAATACATTCTTTGATAGATCTAGAGAAGAAATGGCGGCTTTTAGAGGAGGAATTTACTATGCGTCAGACAAAGCAAAAGGCGATGATAAAATATTTTTACGTTTTACAAATTATCTGGTGTTGGGTGATAGGGAGAAAGATTTTTCTCAAATACAAGTTGGTTTTACTAAATCTTTGAGCTTTTAGCAGAGAGAAATCAAGATATTTAGAAATATAATACAATATTATTTCTTTCAATTGTGCAGTTCCATACGCTTGGTACACCTACATCTATAGGTTAAATAATCAGCAAGCTTGCTTACCAATACCTTCACTAATATATAAATAAGACAACTTTTGTTTGATTAATAATCATAAGTAAAAGAGCCGCATATGCGGCTCTCTCTTTTTAAAGGTTATTGAATTTTGTACAACTGCCATGTACATACAGTCAGGTTACTGGAATTGTTTAACCCGAATACCTGCTGATTGGCAGAATTTCTACACACTGGTCCAGGAATAGTTGAACACATAACATGCTCAATACATTGTTTTGCATCCTGATCGTAAAGATAACCCGGCACTTCAGCTAAAGGTCCATTACTTGTTTTTGCCGCATTTGCCGCAAATGCAGCTGCTGCGCCCAACACCACTACAGCAAGTGGCATCATGGCTTTTTTTAATGTTTGTTTCATAATATAAAAATTTATAATTTTTCGGTTTACTCTTTTCTACAGGTTTTCAACCGTTACCCCTGTCTATCGGCCAATAGAATTTTTATCTTAAAGAAGAAGGGGAGTAGCGCCGAAAAAACACCCCTACTTGTATCCGGTACGATCTGCTACTCCGCCTGCTTAATTTTTTTATTGTTTATTTATAATTAAATCCATAGATGCGGTATATCAGTTGGGAAATAGGAATCCGGTTTGCCCGTAACCGATTCCTGTTCCCAACAATCCACTCCCTAAATCATTCCCCATTCCCTCATTCCCTAAATTATTCATCTCTTCCCTTTTCCCTTTTCCCTTTTCCCTAAATCATTTCCCTTTCAAACTTCCAATAAGCTTTAAAAGCATCTTTTTTATCACAAGCAATTCAGTATTTAATGATTCTTCAGCCACACAATAACTCAACCGTACGGAAATTTCAAGTAAGCATTCTGTTTCAGAAACGGAGCCTAACGATATATAGAGGAATCGGATATATTCTTTAGTGGAGTTCCTCGATACACCTTCTGAAATATTTGTCGGAATTGAAACTGCAGCTCTTCGCAACTGACTTACAACCCCATATTTCTCTTCTTGAGGAAACAAGGCCGTAAGTCGGTATATTTCCACAATAAAATCCATTGATTTCTTATAAACTATTAAATCTGTATGCATCATAATTTTTAAATATTAAATTTTCCCAATTCCCCAATTCCTCATTCCCCATTTCCCTAGTTCCCCATTTGCCTAGTTCCCCATTTGCCTAGTTCCCCATTTCCCTAGTTCCCCATTTCCCTAGTTCCCCATTCCCCATCTAACCAACGAATTCCCAACCAGCCCAAAGAAATAGGTATCGTTTATCGCAAACTCTCTGATTTTTTCGCCTTGGTGGTCGTACGCGTAAAAGCTGTATTGGTACTCGTTCTTGTTATAATCGTATACATCTATAATGCTTGCCTGTTTCCACATGCTTCGTGGCTCGTTTTTACCCATAAGTTCAGATTTGATCAAGAGACGTCCGTTGTAAGCATAAGTTTTAGAATTTACCTTTTGTGGAGGAGCATTCATCGTAACCTCTCCATTAGACAATGTTGTAATCTTAATTTTAGCAATGGTAGTGGTGTCTATTGTTTTGCCCGATGAAAAACTGTTGTTCAGTGAATGATAAACCAGATACTGGTTCCGGTAGTAATAGGTATAAACACCTTGGTTGGTTTTGGTATCTGTAATAAGTTGCCCGTCAGTATCAAATACCCCATCGATCTGTTTTTGGAGAACATTGTCATACAGTTCAAAAGTTGTACTGTCTATAACATTTAATATGCCCAATATCTGCTCCCCATTGGTAGCCTGCTGGCTTCGAAATATAAAGGAATTGCTTTCCATTGGTTGCAGTAATGAGAAATAAACCTTTTCCTCCATATATCTGGATGCAATCCAATTAGCAGTTGTGCCCTTGTAAATAATCGGAACGGTACCATCGCTTACAAAGAACTCCTGTTCATGCACCCGTACCGTCAGACTCCGGAACGACCGTTGTGTTTCATCCAGCTTAATCTGATGTTCCACCTTTGTACCCAGATTGGTAGGAACTGCCGTAATAAGTAACGGAGCCGTATAGTTTCCTAAGTACAGGGTGTCATTTGTCAATCCTGCGATATAGTAGGAATTAAATTCCAAATCCAGATACTCCGCCTTGTCTATATGGTGTGGCTGAAATCTTCTTACAAAAGGATTCTCCCTTTTCATGATGTGCTCCGAACTCACGAACAATCCAACCACCACTGCACCGCTGATCACCATGGTTAATACGATATAGAATATTTTTTTCTTCATAATTTTTAAGTTGTATGTTTTTAGTTGTATGTTATAAGTTAGACGTTGTGGGTTTAAGGTTGTATGTTGTATTTCGTAAATGCGGTTTATTCTAATTCCCTCTTCAATTCCATGTAGCCCTCAAACAAAACGGAATTTTAAATTAAACTGCAATCTGAAAAACTGACATTATAAAAAAAGCGTTAAGCGGCGATGGTTTTTATACGTTAAAAACAAAATGCCTGTTTATTCGAGCGTTTATATTTGTTTTTGTTCTCATGAATGCAACACTATTGTTTGCATTTGAGGCGAAGCGAAATCGCATATTTATGAATACCATTAATATCTTTCAAACAAAACGGAGTATATAAGGAACTTGAATCAGAGCGCCATTAGTGAAAAAACGAAGTTGAGCCGACGAATAAAGCGTGAGATGATCGGGGAGCAGAGCGACGTTTCGATCAGATAGCTTTAGAGGAATAGCTCAGCTATTTTTGAACTGAGGCAAGATCAAAGAAAATAGATTTTTGCTTCTTTTCATCCGAAAAGAAGATGGATTAAATTTTGAATACTCCTCTGATAATATTACAATAACACATAAAAAACAAACAACCTCATTAAACCACAAATGCTCCCACCATCCCAAATCCTCCAAAACCCCACCACAGGAGCAAGGAACAAACGGACTATAATTCAATATCAAAAATATATAAACCGTAAACGCCGTCATAAACCCTAGAAATAGATAAAGCCCCAACAACCTGCTTTTTTGAAAGCAGAGCATCAAGGCAATGGTCAGTTCACCAAAAACGGTGAAGTATGCAATAAAGCTTGCAAATGCGCTAAGTAAAGGCGACTGCGCTACTTGTACTTTAAAGTTTTCAAAGTCGGCAAGTTTGCTTACTGCCGCATATACGAACAGTATGATGAAGAAGTAAATAAAGAATTGTTTGCTGATGGATAGTATGTTACGCATAACTTTACATTTTTGTATATTGTAAAGCTCACAAAGGCAAACGAGAAAAGAAATAGATAAAAAATAAATCGCATATACGATAAGAAGTTTTTTACAGTTGATCTTAGTTAGTGCTAAAAAAAGGAATATTTACATCATTCACTCTTTTTTCTGCATACGCTCACGCAGTTCCTTCGGACTCACGTGGTGATGCTTCACGAAAGTACGGTGAAAGCTCGCATAACAGTTAAAGCCTGTAGTAGCTGCAATTTCCTTCAACGGCTTTTTTGTGCTGGTAACCAGCAACCTACTTTGCTCGATGCGCATGCGCAGATGGAAGTTATAAACGGTATCACGGTACATTTCCTTAAATTTTGTTTTCAGGATTTCTTTGTTGATAAAGAATTTCCTGCTCAGGAATTCCAATGTAACCTTCTGGTAGTTTTCTGGTTTGCAAAGGTAGGTATGCACTTTCTGAATCTGCCGTTCTACGTAATCTCTTTGTTCGGCACGACTTTTTGAAGGCGTGTCGGTTTCTGGGGTAAACTTCTTAAAACGTATCGCCGTAAGGTGTAATGTAAATGTATGTGTATAATTGCTGTACTGTACCTGAGTTTCATAAAAAAAGGACAGGGAATGATGGTTGAATTCCAACAATACAGTAGCTGTTTCTTTAGCTAATGAGCGAAGCTGCTCAACTGCCGTAAGAATCCTATTGTACGAAGCTGCCGATAGAAAACACTGTATGGAAGTGTTTGCAAGCTGGTTTGAAGGCAGGTTCAGAAGGGAACAACTCAAAGTACTGAAGTCCCTGATGATTAGATCTTCGTCTAATTGCAGATGGAACACCTGAAAGTAGTGGTCAGCATTGGTTTTAGAAGAATAGGCTGTCTGACGGATGCGGTGGGCAAGGGTTTCAGACAGCATGTTCACGCTCATCGCAATACTTTCTATTTCCCCCTGTTCCGAACTTTTAGGGATGAATGTGTTGAAATCACCCCGCGCCATTTCCATTAGTTTTTCATTTATCTGAACGATAAGCGGATGCACGTTTTTAAGAAAGGTCATTATTCTGTTTTTTAAGGGTTTCAAGAAATTCCAGTGCCGCAGCTTCGTTTGTAAACAGTTGCGTTTCCTTTAACGGCTGATCAGTTCCTATGAAAAACTCCGCCATGCGGTAGTTGCCCATCTGGCGGCACACCAGCGCTACATGCTCCGTGAGCTGTGAACCGTAAAAGGCAAGATAGGTACGGGCTTCGTATGATACATAGTGTACGTCTGTTACATCACAAAGTATGGGATAAGATCTGCCGTCCTGAAATTGCAGCCGGTCACGAACAATTTCTTTGGCAGCTTCAAGGTCTATTACAATATCTTTTTTGTAATAAACATAAACAATTCCCAAAAGTAGAGAATAGGTAGCGTAGTTATTTTCATGATAGGTCTTCATATCTGTAGTTTTATGTTACAATCTACAAAAAATTAGTAAAATAAGTTTCATATTGATAAAATGTAGTCTTTTTAAAGCAGTGGTTTTTAACATAAACATCTCATATAAGTAGAAAAAGATATACAAAAGGCAGAGTTGTTCAAATCCTTTTTTTTATTCCCTGCTTATTTGTCAACTTTAGAAAAATAAAATGAAAATTATGGCTAAAATTAACCACAACAACGCATTTGAAACAATAAACAGTTTTATTGAAAATGCGCGTATACAAAATGCGGTGCATCTGTATGCACAAGACGAAATACTTACCGGCAGATCGCTGAAGATTCATGATAAGGATTGTTGGCATTTTGCCACAACGGGTTATTTGGGAATGGAACAGGACATGCGCCTGAAGCAGGCGGCAGCAGATGCCGTTATGAAGTACGGTACGCAGTTTCCGCTTTCAAAGACCTATATATCGCACCCCCTGTATGCCGAATTGGAAGAGTTGCTCTTCAAAATGTTTAACCAACCGGTCATTGTGTGTAAGAACAGTACGCTGGCGCATTTGGGAGTGATACCGCAGGCAGTGGGCAGTGGTGATGTGGTGGTGATGGATCATCAGGTTCATTGGAGTGTACAACATGCCTGTAAGATGGTAAAGGCGGGCGGTGTTCCGGTGCACATGATCAGGCACAATAATATGGATCAGTTGGAAGATGTATTAAGGAAGTACCAAAGCACGGGCAGGAAGGTGTGGTATATGGCAGACGGCATCTATTCGATGTACGGCGACCACGCACCGGTAGTAGAGTTGCAGCTGTTGGCAGAAAAGTACCCGGCGCTCCATCTTTATATCGACGATGTTCACGGTACGGGCTGGATGGGTAAAAACGGTACCGGCTTTGCTTACAGCCATTGGAACGGTGTACCGCAAAACATGGTGCTGGTCACTACCCTTAGTAAGACTTTCGGGGCCAGTGGGGCAGTTGTATCATGTGGTAACCCGGAGCTGCATGCACAGGTAAAGAATTTCGGTGGTCCGTTAACCTTTTCGGCTCAGTTGGAACCCGCAGCAGTGGCAGCCGCTACGGCAGCGGCAAAGATCTTCCTGTCGCCGGAAGTAGAAGAACTGCAGATCAAACTCATGCAACGGATCGGACTGATGAACAGGCTGTTGTCAGACACAGATATCCCGCTGGTAGCAAACTGTAACACACCTGTGTTTTATGTGGCTACTGCCATGCCGCAGACGGCTTACTTATTGGTAAACAGGTTGATGGAAGACGGATTTATTGTTAATCCGGGAATATTTCCTGCCGTACCGGTAAAGAATGCTGGATTGCGGATAACGGTGTCAAACCATAACGAACCGGAACATATACAGGTGCTGGTAGAAGCATTAAAATACCACTATCCGCAGGCATTGGAACAAACGGGCAATTCCATTAACACGGTTCGCACCGCCTTCCGTATGGATACTGGGAAGTTAGGTAAACCGTTGCCTCATAAAGGATATACAGTAAAGAAGTGGAACAGCATTGCCGATATTCCGAAAGCCTTCTGGAACGATACGCTTGGCAGCAGCAACACCTTTGATCACGAGGGGATGCTGTTTGTCGAAACAGCATTTAAATCGCTTCCGAATTCATCATACAACCTAATGACCTTCTGGTATTATGGCTTTTTTGATGCCTCTGGTAACTGTGTGGGCTTGGTAGGTATGTCCGAAGCTTTGTGGAAGGAAGACATGCTCGCAAAACCGCAGGTCTCCCAGAAAATAGAGGATATAAGAATAAAGGATCCGCTATTTCTTGTCGAACTCGCCTGGTCGTCCGGAACTACGTTTTCCGAAGGTGTTCATCTGTATCTTAAAGATAACTGTACTAAGGTGCTGTCTGAAATGATCGAAACTATAACAGCTGATTTTGACAAATCTTTGGCAGAGAAGCTGGTTTTTCGCGATTTTGAAGAAGATGCGGATCTGAACGGCTGTTTTCTTGATAAGGGGTTTGTACAGGTAGAAATGCCCGAGACGGCAGTGGCGGAATTGAACGATCAAAATTTCGCTGAGATGCTTTCTAAGCGTAACAGGCGCCATTTGAAGGAGGAGGTAATGCCATATACCGGAGTTTATACCATTACGCTTACCTCATTCCTTACAGCAGATGAGCTCAAAGAGGCACATAGGCTGTACCTCTTGGTAAAAGACAACAACCTCGCAATAAATAACTTCCCGTACGAAGAACAGGTGTTTCATAACATGAACGCACATTCCAACTGGTATTTCCTCAAGGCGGTGAACCCTGCAGACGGAAGTTTGGCGGGCTGTATGTTCTGTTATTACAATGATGTGGCCAGGTCTTTCAGTCCTGTACTTATAGGGATGGATGAGGTACCTGAACGTCTATTGCTTTACAGGCAGCTGCTGTACCATACGCTGCTGTTTGCAATAGAAATGAAGTGTACCAAATCATACCTGGGCTTGTCTGCCTCTTTTGAAAAGAAAAAGTTGGGAGCGCGTATCATTAAAAAATATGCCTACATCCAGGCGAAAGACACCTACCATTCTGATTTGTTGGCAACATTCGAGTAGTTCCTTACAACTTTCACACATTATAGCACTGTTTTAACCCCCTTAAAAAGCAACTGAAAATGAACGTAAAGTTATTGGAACGGGTAACCGAACTCACAAAAGGCATGGAAGTATTTGAATATGTAGATCCGGATTTGCAGTTCAGGTTAAATGATAAGATTCAGCAGTTAGAAAATGGAATAACAGAGTTAAACAGTTTCATACGTGGTTATCGTTTCAATTCCGTTCACGATGAAATTGTCTATTTTAAAGAGATTAAGCCGAAGCTGGTTAAGGAATATGTGTTTCTGAGTTCACTGAAAAGTTTCTATGAAAAACATCAGGAGTTGGAGATAAAGCAGTCCAAACCTTTTAAGAAGGAAGTTGAGCGGCTTTTGTACTTTATCAGGGATGAAAAGGAATTTTATGCTTACATAAAGAAAAAGCACAGCCATAACGATGAACATTATTTCACACGTCTCACCCATTCTGGTGCGGCACGTACGTTGTACAGCCTGAATGCCGATTTGGAGTCGTCTTGTTCACACGGTTTGCTGCTGGCAAAAATAACCGCTTATGAAAAGCTGGTAGGATTTTACAACAAACAGTTAAAAATGCTGAAAGCACCGCTACAGCAGGAAAACTTTCGGCAGTCAATGCCGTTGGAATGGAAAGCCAATAAGGTAGATGCCGTAGAACTGGTGTATGCGCTGTATTATTCCGGAGCGGTAGATACCGATAAATGCACGGTTTATGAATTGGCAAAACAGTTTGGTGAACTGTTTCAGATACAGATTACCGAACAGCTCTATAGGGAATACATCGACATAAAACGACGCAAACTGGAACCCGCACGCTTCCTAGTGAAACTGCTTAATCATTTCCGAAACAAGGTAGAAGAAGAATATACCTGAAAACAAACTCGTTTTAAGAGCTGTTACGTCATCACAAACTTTACAGATTTTAAACCAATCCTATTAGTGGCGATAGCTTAAAATCAAGCAATTTTAACTTTTTATAGTTTGTAAGTTCAACAGTTCAACAATACAGCATCCATCCGTTATACAGAAAAAAACGCTTACATCCATTTTATATGTATATTGTCAATAGCGTCCTAAACGTTTAAAAGAAATTTAAAAAAAAGAGGGTTAAATTTTG